>ERZ827156.1402-NODE-1402-length-28696-cov-4.452987_pt1 | contig 28696 bp, 44 predicted proteins | sample MGYA00519919_ERZ827156 | MGnify/ENA primary metagenome ERZ827156 (study PRJEB31778, sample SAMEA3449269) | human gut metagenome | biome: human gut; feature: human-associated habitat; material: faeces | place: United Kingdom | collected 2010/2012 ...
CCGTGATCATGGGCGAGATCCTGCCGTGGCGTGTTTGTGGAAAACAGAAGAGCGATATACACACACATAAGCTATTGCAGAGTCAGGTCATTAAAAACAATGTCCTGCGAGGAAAAGGACGAAGAAAACAAGGTGTCGGAATAATCAAGTCGAGGGATTAAGGAGGCTATGGGTAAGGGAGAAGAAGGAGACTCACGAGATGGAACGCTGTACAGTTGCTCTCGACCACATACAATGGTACATGAAACAGAACGAGGACGTCTAGCTGTGGAGTGGGACCCCACACGATGAAGGGGCGAACCCACAGAGGATGAAGAATGGAGTAGTTGACTCCGATTCTCCTTATGAGAGAGAATATGACTGCGATCAAACATGTCAGAATAGGCTGGAGTAGGGATCTGAGATGGAAACGAACAAGAGATAGCAGGGGAAGCACTATCACAGCCATTCCCCTTTAGAGGAGACGAACACTTATTCAACTCTGCGTTGAGATGGACGTCTTCGAGTTCAAACGAGGAGTTACCATATTGGATGAAGTGGGGATGAGTATCACCAGCATCGCGAATCTCATCAGTTTTACTGCCTAGACAGCGCACGACTGTTGGATCCACTTCACTGGGAGAGGTACTATCTACATTGGAGATGGGTCCATCCAAGTGCCCAATGTGAGCTGAATCGGAAGAAACGTTGGCACGACCATGCATGACAAACGAAAGAAAGCAAACTCGAGGGAGAGGTTCAGACAAGAACGGAAAGAGTGAGAATGGAATAGAAGGGTTACTTCAACGATTCGTATGTGCGAATCACTTTGAATTCAAAAGTAGCGTGTAGCAACGGGTGTAGGAACGGTCTGAGGGAGTGATGAGTTGATTAGTTCAATACCTCTTTCCTGGGCCTATCGTGCTGTTCTTTACAAGTGTACTTTATATTCAAGGTATTGCCGATGAAAACCTCGAAATCCAAGTGCATCGTTCAAACCACTAAAACGATTTCCTATTGTATTCAAAATGTAAATCCTCTTGTTTGTTGAAGAGAACACCTTGTTTCCAGCAGTGATTCACAACAGGGAAAAGAGGAAATTGGGTTAAAGGTGGCATGTGTCCGTATCATTTTTCCTATAAGGGCCCATGCCTCTTGCTGCCATCCATATAATTCTTGAAAGGAGCAAAAATGAAATCGATTTCTATGGCTTTGTCCTTGCTTGCTCTTACTGTTGGCGATGAGGTGACTCCCATGCCGATTACTCCCGCTCCCTACCAGAACCATTTCGATATTGTCGGTGTGATTTCCCTTCTGGTTTTCTACGCGATCGTGCTCGGTGTTGGTGTGTGGGCCAGCAAGAAGCAGAAGGCCGATACGGCTGTGGAGCTGGCTCTTGCCGGAAGAAATTTCAGTGGTCTGATGGGTATTATTACGATGGTCGCTACGTGGGTGTGCGGAGGCTACCTCTACGGTACCACGCAGGGAATCATGACGAAGGGTTCTGGTCTGGCTTGGACGCAGGCTCCCTGGTGCTATGCTGTGTGCTTCTTCTTCGGCGCCATCATCTTCGCTGATAAGATGCGTTCCAAGGAGTACATGACCATGTTCGACCCCTTCTCCGAGAAGCTGAAGAAGTGGATGGTCGCTCTCCTGTACCTGCCCGCTTGTCTGGGAGATGTGTTCTGGATTGGCATGGCGCTCTCTACTCTGGGCGCTTGCCTCTCCGTCCTGATTGGCGTGGACCCGGTGGTGGCTATTCTCGTCAGTGCCGTGTGCTCCTGCTTCCTCGCCTTCATCGGCGGCATGTACTCCGTTGCCTACACGGATGTCGTGCAGCTGGTGATTATGTTCATCTGCCTGTTCATCTGCATTCCCTTCGTGGCCACGAACGACGCTGTCGGCGACATTAGCAAGAACACCAGCGACTGGCTGGGCAGCATTGCGGGTCAGGACGCCGGAATCTGGGCGGATTCCGCTCTGCTGATGATCTTCGGAGGCATCCCCTGGCAGGTGTACTTCCAGCGCGTCCTCTCCAGCCGCTCCGTGAAGGACGCCAAGGTCATGTCCTACTGGTCCGGTGTGGGCGCTCTGCTTTGCGCTATTCCTCCTGCGCTGATGGGCATTTACGGAACGACTGTGGACTGGAGCAAGTACGCCGAGGTGGGTTCGATGGAGGGCAAGGAGTCCTTCGCGCTGTCCTACATCATCAAGTACCTGACTCCGAAGGTGGTTTCCTACCTGGGTCTGGGCGGCATTGCTGCTGCCACGCTGTCCACCGCTGATGGCGCCTACCTGGCCTCTGCCACCGTGTTCACCATCAACGTGTACAAGCCCCTGTTCCACCCCAAGGCGTCGGAGAAGGAGATCACGGTGGTGGCGCGTATCACGATGATCGTCATCTGCGTGCTGGGCACCATTCTGGCCATCACCGCCAAGAGCGTGTACGAGCTGTGGGTGCTCACCTCCGACTTCATCTACGCGCTGCTCTTCCCTCAGCTGCTGCTGGTCATCTACTGCAAGAAGGTCAACACCTACGGCTCTCTGGTCGGTTTCGTCCTGGGCGCCATTCTTCGCTTCGGTGGTGGTCAGGTGTTCAACCTCCCCAAGTTCCTGCCCTACCCCGACTGGTTCCCGTTCCGCACCTTCGCCATGATCGTGGCTCTGGTCAGCGAGTACCTTGTCTCTGCTCTCTTCTACCACATGATCGTGACCAAGGGAAAGAAGGGTTGGGACTTTATGGGTGACTACAAGACGGAGCTTTCTGTGAAGCCTGCCGCCGCTCCCTCCCCTGCTGAGGCCAAGCCTGTGGAGCCCGCTCCTGCTGCTCCTGCTGCTGCTCCTGCGGTGGCTGCCCCTGCTGTGGAGGCCAAGGCTGAGGAAGCCCCGAAGGTTGAGTTGTAATTGAGTTAGGTAGTGGGTTGTTTGTTGATCACAATTTGAAGTGTGCTCACGGCACAAGAGCAAATCTGCACTTGCTTGTTACCAGGAACTCCATTGCTGGGGCATAATTCAAATGAGTAGTCGAACTGGTGATTCTGTCGCTACAGACTGTGTGAAAGTTGCCGTTCGTGGTAAGTGATTCGTGGGAACTGTTACTGTCCAAGTGAGGCCACTGGTCGCTCGAGAGCGAGGACTCGCCGACATCGCGGTAGTGGCGGATAGCAGCAGAAACGAGGTGGGATATGTGTTGTATGTGTGTGATGGTACAGATTTCGATAAAGGGTAATGACGATAACCGCTACACATTCAACTATGTGTTTGGGCCCTCTTCTACCCAGGAAGAAGTGTACAACACATGCGTCACACCTCTTTTGGAGAGTGCTTTTGATGGATACAATGCTACGAGTACCGTTATTGCAGAGGCTTGACGAATAGTCCTGGCGTATGGTCAGACCGGGTCGGGAAAGACGTACACGATGGGCACAGCGGGGAGAAGCATGAACAGCGGAGACTACGGCATTGTGCCTCGCATCATCGAGGAAGTGTTTCAGAAGAAGGAGGCCATTGAAGGTGAAAACGAGGGCAACACTGTCATGATCCGCGTGAGCTTCCTCGAGATTTACGGCGACACGGTCCGTGACCTCCTCGAGTTCGACCAAGCTGCCAGCAAGGAGGTGCTGATTCGCTCGGACGAGAAGGGCGGCGTGAAGATCATCGGCCACAAGCAAATCGAAGTCAATAGCGCAGACGAGCTTCTGGACGTTCTGGACAATGGCTGTCTGTACCGCGCCACTGGTCGCACGAGCATGAATGCCTTCAGCAGCCGTTCGCACGCCATCTTCACCATCTACATCGACCAGGAGCTGGCGCTGCCGAGCGAAGGTGCAGAGCAAGAAGAGGGAGCCGAACCGCTCAAGGAAGCGAAGCAGAGCAAGTTCCACTTCGTGGACTTGGCGGGAAGCGAGCGAACGGGCAAGGCGAACACGGAGGGAAAACTGATGAAGGAGGGAATCAACATCAACCTAGGCCTGCTGGCGCTGGGCAAGGTGATTAGCGCGCTGGGCGACGAGAAGAAGAAGGGGACGTAAGGATGGCGGGAAAAGGTGACGCGAAGATTCCCGCCCTATCGCGAGTCGAAGCTGACGCGCATTCTGATGGACAGTCTGGGCGGCAACGCGAAGACGCTCATGATCACGTGCGTCAGGTACCCATGGGTGGGGCCCCTCACTTTTAGTCCGGCGTCCGACTCGATCAGCGAAACGGTCAGCAGTCTGGTGTACGCGAACAACGCCAAGAACATTCAGAACAAGCCGAAGGTGAACCACGACGCGCAGTCGGACCTGATCGACTCGGTGAGCGATGACATGAAAAGTGAGGGGTAGTTGCGGCGCGAGATCGCCAGTCTGAAGCAGCAGTTGCAGGGCCGCGGCGACGTGGACGAGGGCACGCTGGAACAGTTGGCGCGCATGGGACTCAGCGAGCGAGAGGAGGAGAAGCGGATGAAGAATGAGGAGGAGACGCGGCTGGTGGCGGCGGTGGTGGTGGGTGAAGCATAGCGGCTGGAGGAGCGCGTGAAGGAGGCGGAGAGCGACGCGGTGAAGCTGGGCGAGCGGCTGCGCGAAGTGAACCGCGCGCTGGAGGAGGAGAAGAACAAGAATGCGGTGCTGACGGCGCGGCTGGAGGTGCTGGCGAAGGCGGCTGCCAGTGCGGGTGTTGATGTTGGTGTTGGAGGTGACAGCACTGACAGCACTGACAGCACTGGCACTGCTGGTAACACTGGTGTTGTGGTGTGTGATGTGCTGGGAGAGGAGCTGAGTCCGGAGGCGCTGAAGGAGGTGGACATATCCGATGAGAAGGGTGTGGTGGGCTTAACAAGCAGCTGCTGGCGAAGCACAAGCTGCGCATTGCGGAGCTGGAGGCGCAGCTGCAACACAAGACGGAGCAGGTGGCGGAGCTGCTGGAGCTGAGCGAGAAGCAGAACCAACGGAGTATGGCAGACAAGATGAAACTGATCGACGTGACGTCGAAGACGAAGCTGGAGCTGGAGCTGGAGGCGGTGAGTCGGATCAAGGAGCTGCTGAACGGCAAGTGGTCGATTTTGGGGGGAGTGAGGGGTAGAGGCGAGAACGAGGAGATGGAGGAGGTGAACGTGCAGATGGAGGAGGTGGACTCGACGATCCAGGAGCAGAACAAGATCCTGTCACAACAGCTGGACACGCTGGTGACGCAGATCGAACGGCGCGAGAAGGAGCTGGTGGAGATGAAGAAGCAGCAGACGGCGATGGAGAACATGAGCAAGAAGTACGAGCAGCAGCTGAACGAGATGACGCGCAAGATCGCGGAGCTGGAGGCGGTGAGGGCGTGAGTGCGTTATGATGGGCAGGAGAAGAAGCGGATGCTTCACGAGCGTGACGAGTTGATGCAGCAACACCACCGTAACCCCGCGGGGACGACGGAGAAGATGGCGCGGCAGCAGCAGCAGCTGGAGAACAAGCTGAAGTCGAAGACAGAGGAGATCCAGGTGATCATGAGCCAGAAGCGCGAGCTGCAGCGTACCGTGGAGGGCCTGCGGTCGACGTCGACGCGCATCTCGCGGCTGACGGACGAGATTCAGGAGATGAAACAACAGCGTGTGTCGCTGCAGAGGTCGGTGGAGCAGGCGCAGCGGCAGCACAAGCAGGAGCTGGAGGAGAAGCGAAAGGAGATCCAGCAGCTGCAGCGGCAGACGCGGCAGCAGACGCGGCAGATCACGGAGCTGGAGCGGAGCAACAGCAAGAGCGACTCGCTGCTGCGGCTGCAGATGGAGCAGACGGCGCAGCTGCAGAAGCAGCTGAAGGACCTGAAGGTATCGGCGGACGTGCAGCGCCGCGAGCACGAGCGGTACACGAAGGAGGACCAGAAGCGCATCGGGTGGCTGGAGAAGCAGCTGAAGCTACAGGGCCGCAAGGACCAGCAGATCCTGCGGCTGGAGCAGCGCGTGCAGCAGAAGGACCAGGCGCTGCAGCGCATGAAGGAGCTGATGAAACAGCAGGAGCAGCGCAGTCGGCGGCGCGTGCAGCTGCACGGCGGGCGCAACGCGGAGAACGAGGCGATCGAGAAGTACGAGGAGGAGGATTTGGCGGACTCGATGGCGCAGGCGGCGACGGTGCTGCGCGAGAAGGTGACGGGCGTAGAAGAGCTGGAGAAGATCCTAAAGGACAACACCTTCTCGGAGGAGGCGGTGACGGCGCAGCTGCGCCTGCTGGCGGCGGACGAGGCGCACGCGATGCTGTGTCTGATGTACAAGAAGCTGGTGGACTACTCGAACGAGCTGCGGCGCGAACAGATGAGCGTGGGGGAGAAGGAGGAGGCGATCCAGGAGCTGAAGCGTGAGGTGGTGTTGGAACAGCGGCGGCTGAGCGTGCAGAAGATCCAGTACGAGCGAGTGATCACACAGGTGAAGGAGGAGTACGAGGCGAAGCTGCTGGAGATCCAGAAGGAGGGCGGCGATCCGGTGAACAAGGAGCGAATCATGGTGATGTACTACAAGATCAAGAAAAGCTACCAGAGTCTGCTGCATGACTACTACATCATGCGCGAGGGACGAAACCGCTACCGGATGCTGTATGATACGCTGAAGGAGCTGACGGAGAACGGGGAGGAGGGCAAGAGCGCGGCGGGCGTGAAGACGATGAATGGCGCGACGGTGGTGGGTGAGGCGAGGGCACGTGAGGCGTAGAACAAGGACGCGTTCATGAAGCTGATCACCTCGGCGAAGCCGAGCAGTCCGGGCGAAGACTCGCGAAGTACGCACAGTGATCTGTCGGGGAAGCGGCTTGTGTGATATATACGGCGTGTTTGTTCAACAAAGAGAGCAGTCCTCCTCGATCCACTTCGCGAAGTTCTCCAGCTTCTCGTTCTCCTCGTCGTCCGTCATCTTCGTCCGGTAGTCCGTGTGACCGTCCCAGAAGCTACGCCTCACGCCTCGCGCCCACGCCCACAATGCCTTCAATTGCCGGCCCGCGAAGAAACGGCCATCCATTCGCTTTACGCACTACATTTTATCATCACATGATGATTTCACATTCTCTGCAGCGTTCGCCGACTTGAACTTCACGACCACAATGCCGTCGGGGTTCGTGTCGAAAATGGTCACCTTCTCCACCACGCCGAAGGGCTCGCAGCCGCTGCGCACGTCGCTCATCAGCTCCTCCTTGAAATTCGGCTCTACGAGGAAATCCGCATTGACACTGCTACTCTTCGCCTCCTGCAGGGAAAACATGTTCTGCAGCACGATGATCTTCAGACCGATGCCACCCTCGTCTTCGTCCTCCTCCGCCCAACTCAGGTTGTGCATCTGCTGCTGCATGTGCATCCAGCGCAGCTTCTTCGTCTTGTCATCCTCGTCGTCGCTGGCTCTAGGCGTCAGGACCGCATCGCGGACATACGGCTTGTCCCGCTTGTTTTTCCTCTCAAACACGGCCTCGGACACGTGGACCTTCGTCGTGTCGCTACGATTATGAAAAATCGCGGGAAGGGATACGAGTAACGGAGCGGGCAGTCGTCCTGCATCTGAATGGCCAGCTGGATGGACTCCTTCCGCAGGTAGCAGATGCTCGCATCTCCCTTCAGCTTCCCATTTTCGTCGCGGTACAGCTTTATCTACGCTCAACCCCTGCAGACAACCCTACGCGTGGAGTACCGTTCAAATTCTGCTGAATGATGCCGTATCTCTTGAACACATCGTACAAGAGATCTTCAGTTGTATCGCTCGGGAGATTCTGTATATAGCTACGACTAACTAAACTGCGGAGGGAACAACATCCATGTGTTCTGTTTGGCATTTCTCCACTGCCCCGGCTTCTTTTTGTTGTTTCGCTTTTCTATTCCATCATCCCAATCCCGTACATCACACTCTTGGGGGCCTTTTCCTTATCCTCGGGAGACACCAAATCGGCGGGAATCTCCACTTCCGGGGCCTCCTCCTTCTTGGTCTCCTCTTCCTTCACCTGACTGCTGTCCGGCTTGACCTCACTCATTTCTCTTTGAAAGAACGTGATTAACAAACAAGGCAGCAGTCCTTCCCCATGATCTCGTACGTGGCACTCACCCCTCTCTGACTGGGGGAAGTGGAGTGAATCGAGTAGCCCATCACCGTCTCGTACAACCGGCGTGCTCCCGTGTTTTTCTAGCCATTAGCCAACGCAAAAGAGGATGCATTGAGCACGGTCAACCGGCATTGGTGAATGCCCAGCTTCTTGGCAATCGCCTCCGCGCAGTTCAATAAGCGACGGCCCAGACGCTGGTTGCGATAGCCCTCCTTCACCTGGAGCTCAAAGCTGCCAATCACCCCATCCCCAAGAGAATACGTGAAAAGGAACGGAGTGTGTGTCGAGTCGTCGAAGCAGAACCGAATGTCCTGGTGAGCGATCACTTCCCTGTCCATGAGTCATCTCTCTCAAAGCACACTTCTTCTCATTGAACAGGATGATGTATGATGCAGCGCACGAGGCGGCGGACTTTCCTGCTCATCAACCTCATTCATGGTTTCTACTCTCCAAGGCGTCGTTCCATGGGAAATTGGACTGGTTGCACAGGTCCTCCATGTTCTCCTTGATCATTGTGTACACTTCTTCATGGAGGCCCTTGTCCATGGCACTGCCCTCGATAAACTTTACGGTGATGCGGTCCATCGTTTCCCCAAAGCTAGAAGTGATTGGAGTGATTCACGGTGAACATGTCCCGCAGAGTGGCATCGTCAAGGGAGCAATTGCGGTGGGCGTTTTGAATGAATTCCCTTTCACTTGGATCGATAACCACGTCACTACAACTCATCCCCATCAGAGTCGCGCTACGGTTGCTCAGTGAAGTATTTCTCGTATGTAGAATCGATATTGTAATCCATGCGCTGTAGTACAAGATGATTAGTGGCACAGTTGCTATTCAAGAAACAGACCCTACAGGGAAGATGCAACTACTGTGTACAATAATCTCAGGAGAGAAGGGACTTGGAGAGGATTTCATAGCACTCCTATTCCTAACTCCCCAAATTCGTATCTACATCGATTCCACACTTTGACGGAGAGATGGGATCAATCTCGTAGCCCATGCGATCCACATACAGCGAAAAGGCTCTGGGATTGTGCTACGGTCATTAGCCGCGATGAACCACCCACCTTGAACACAGTGAGTCTGCACTTTTGCACTGCCGCGCCTTTTCCCAATTCTTCTGTTGCTTTGAGTAAACGAGTTCCCAATCCCATCCCCTGGTACTCCTTTGCCACTTGAATATCGTATCTACCGTTTACTGATCCCAACCCTCGGGTACATGTAAACAACGGAGGCATCATCGTCAGGATCAACAAAGAATCGAAGCATGATGTAGGCCGCGATTGCGTTGGATTCTGCACATCGGATGATGAGAAAACGGTTGGCTCGCGAACGAATGGCAGTCACTAGGAGTGAAGGACAGCAGCTGTGCAGACATTCCTTCTTCTCATTCCATTTCCAGGAGCAGGCGTTGTACAAATCCTCCATATTTGCCTTGCAAATCGAATACACTTCCTGAACCGTTTCCTTGTTTAGCGAGCGATAGAGTCTGTTGTCCACATGGAAGTGATCATCTAGGTCAGCAAAACTACCCTGAAGAGGAGCAGAGAAGCAAACTTCCGCTCGAAGACGGAACTCTCCATCTTTTTGAGTTCATTCGCTTTTTGGATACAGGCGCACTTCTGTAGCAACTCTTCATCCTCCCTTCCAGTGAATTCCCTCCAAAACACGCACTCTCTCTTCCTTTTCCTCTCATCAGACCGAACAGATCGTGCAGTTGTCCGCATTTCCGCGGAGACGGGGAATCAATTCTAATCTTGCTTGAACTGAACATGAGCAAGGAGAGTATTCGGGATTCCTTCCTCTTCAATGCCGTTCTCCAAACGTGCATGTGGGTTCTCTGCGTGAAGGGGTGATTGTTTAGCGCTTTGGAGAAGTACTCTTCCATCTCGAATAGTGATGTAATCAACCACTCATTCCCGTAAGGGTGTAGATGCTTTACGCCGTGGTTAGCGACCTTGAGAAGGGGAGGGTGACCGCTTGCTTCTCTCCTGAGGAATAGATAGAGATTGACTATTTCGAAGAATGGCTCTCTAAATCCGTCGTGTTGGAGAGAATGGGCGTTGTTTCGCCAATCAGCATTGTACGCTTCCTCCCATCTCATCTTATCATTGTAGATGGAGTGCATGCGACAAATCGCCGTTTCGTGGATGAAATCCCATGAAGACGAGGTGAAAGTCATTCCTTCCTATGTTTCTATGCTGAATGGTCGTCATCCCTAGTATTCGCACTCCATCGGAATGGGACCGAACTGCACCAAGTACTATCTCATTTCGCGCAAGGAGTACATTCTCTGCACCGCCACATTCCCCAATCCCACTCTGTACGATACTAGCAAACCCATATGCACACTTGAAAAGGGCTCCTCAAATCACACACTCTCCCTTTCCCTTTCTGCTCCCATCGCACCGGATGCCGATTCGACGCTCCTGCTCTTGCTTCCGCGCAACACCCAGTCGTTCTCCGTGGTTTCTCGAGATTGGCTCGATCTCCAGGAGGTCCTCCAGAACCTCTTCCTCCTACACGAAAAGAAGGAGACGCGTGACTACATGACCGAGGCGCTGGCGCAGAAGCTCACTCGCGTTAGCTCTTCATCGCGGCATCATCATCAGATCTTCGTTCAAGACGGCGTTTTGGTTCCGCGCTACTACAACGTGTACCGCAAGACCCCCGAGGACAACATCTATTGGAAGTGGAGTCCCCTGTCCCTGTCCCCCTCCATCGGGACACTTCGTACACTATATCCCCTAACCCCACAAATAGAGTCCCTTCTGCGCAGCATCTGCGAACACCTCCAGCACGAGCCCAGCGCCTTCATCTTCCAGAACCCCGTGGATGCAGCGGTAGGGGCGCCCCCCAGATTTGACTCGCAGCAGTTCCCCACGTACCGCGAGATCATCACGCAGCCGATGGACCTGAGCACGGTGCTGAAGCGCGTGAACTGCGGGTACTATAGCCGGTACGGGCGGTTCCACGCGGACCTGCTGCAGCTGTTCTGGAACGGGTGCACGTTCAACCCATGTCACGACATCTGGTACCAACAGTGCGTGGTGCTGAAGCTGTGCTACATGAACATCTATCGCTCTCTCCAGACCTCCGGCCTGCTGCAGGCGCTGGAGAGCAATCAGACGGATCCCACGGAAGGGAGTTTCATTGTGAGAGGGAGAAAGAGGGAGGAGTTGGTGTGCTACGGGAGCGCGTCGAGCAAGCGGGTGAAGGTGGTGGTGCAGGACCGTGCGGCCCGTGCGGCGTTTGAGGAGAAGCAGTTTGCCACAAGGATCCCCAGTTTTTCGCTGGTTCGGTATCCCATCAAACGCGTGACCACGTCCTACGAAGCGAAGACAGAGGACGAGGTGTCGTTGTCTGCGGGCATGCTGGTGTATGAGGTGACGAAGGAGGAGAATGGAAGTGGGATTGATTCGCGATGGTGATGGATAGTGATCGAGGTGATGAAGATGGATTTGGTGGAGATGGGACTGTTCCCTGCGGCTCTGGTGGAAGATTGCCCTGCTGACGGCGTATGTGCAGAGATGCGGAATGATGTGTAGAACCTGTGGCAGAAGTTGTGCGGAGAGAGGGAGACAGAGGAGGTGGCGATTCTGAAGAGGGGAAAGGTGATGGGTTTGGAGAAGATTCGCCAATCCACGGGAGAGGCTCTCTACCCGGTGCAAACCCAGTACACAGACTACAGCAGTTAATGGGTTGTTTGCTTGAGAAGAAACAGGATCTAAAGGATACTAAACGCCATACTCTCCGGGTCTGTAGTCCACTCGCCCAATTAGGCCCTTCCAGAAAGCAGTGAAAAATCTACGCATTAGAAAATGCTCACAGAATCACTCTCTGGGTGCCGTGTGAGTGAGATTGTACTTGACGATGGAAAAAAGCTCCTACACATCGCAGATGCAACCACCCACTACCTTCGCATTGAAGCCCTTGATGGCGTAATACCAGGCATCCACATTGCGCACATCCTAAATCTCACCTCTTTTGCTCACAACTACGCATAGGTTGTTATAAAAGATAGTTTCGTTCAGAGTAACAGGCCTCTACTCCTCATTCTCCCTCGAATTCGCAAACAAGGAATTCCCACGAGGTTTGCCGCAGACTCACTGCCGACCGATGCACCTTCTCCTCCATCGACTGTTTGTTCACGTTGTACTGGATTTCGAGGAATGTCCTTTCCGACAACAACTCCTCGTGGAGAAGGGCCGTTGGGCTTCCTCGCTTGATGTACTCGCGACCCTCATGCAGAGGAGGCAAACCGACAGGAATGGCATTCCGGATTCTCCACAGGAAGGGAGAGAGCACCCTGCTTGAGGGGTTCCAGTGGAAGATAGGAAGAATCTGGAACGGGAGCTGGACAAGCAAGCGATGCGAAACGGGGAAGGGGGGAACCGCAATTTGGAAGGTGATGATGGATTTCATCAGAGGGAGGGACAGAACACGCTTTGCACGGAGCCGATTCTACTGTAAACGAGATGAACCATGGGTACCTCCATAATGGCTTCTTTCTGCTTGTAGAAAGCGTTCCACGTCTCTGTAGAGTAATCGAAGGAAGACGCGAAGGAGCTGACCTTCCCGAACTCGTTGTTGTGAACCAGGATCTTTCGCCCCATGATCATTCTCGTCATCTCGAAAGCGCCAACTGCGCCCGAGTAGACGCGAAAGAAGTCATTTGCGGTCATTGTCACCAGTACCGTGGGCTCTTCTACTCCCTGTGTAGCTGTCACTACGAGCTGAAGAAAGTTAGTGGCGTAATACCTGACTTCTCTGCGCCCTCGTGAATAATGCGAACTGTGAAGGAAATGGTCGTGTCCCAGTCGGTGGTCAAACAGAACGATACCTGGCACATCAGTAGAGCGGGTAACAACAAACGGCACCATCGTACGCCGCATTGCTCTTGAGACTGAACTCAAAGAACTCCATCATCTCCATGACCTTCTCCTTCATCAATTCGTCCCGATCCTCCGTCATTGAGGATGCCATGGCAAGGGGTTACTGACTCCTTTCCACTATAGTTTGAATAGTTCATGCTTTGTCCATTGAGTGTCGTTTCCATTCAGCGATGAGCGGCTGTTACCCCGTTTTTAGCCATTTCAGGAACACAATTCCATTCGTAATGGACGCCACAACGTTGCAAGAGCTTCAGCAGACTCTCATCGATCCTCAGAAACAGCAGAGCGCCGAAAAAACAGCCGTGGAAGTCGTTCCTGACAGCGCTGCTCTTTTGGAAGATGATGCCAGTAAATCGACTTCGCTTCAGGTACACTCTCGTTGTGCTCTATTCACGCTCCAGTTTTCTGCGAACTTGATGAAATCCATTACCGGCTCCACTTCGCTCATATTCCCCTATACAATGTGGCAGGTATGTTGCTTTGTTCCGCTGTGAACGTAGATGGGACTGATAACGGGAACAACGCTGACCGTGTTTGTCGTGTATGTGTACATTTCCTTTGCATGCAGAATGCTGGACGTGCGAAAAGCGTTTGAGAAGGAGGAGAAGGTGACGCTTTTGCATTCCCTTCATGCGTAGGACGAGAACGATCCTCTCTATCACCTCGACAACGACTACACCATTCTGTGCTACCACTACTTCGGGAAGGCGGGATACTGGCTCGTTCTCGTCTGCACGCTAATCACGCTCTGGGGCTCGGACATGGGAACGATGATTCTCATGACGGATTTCCTTTCCGACCTCCCTCCCTTCAACCATATTGGCAGTGCCAGCACGAGACGCATCCTCCCCACGATCATCCTTCTCTTCTTCTGCTGGATCACTTCCATCCTCAAGAACCCCACGTGCATCCCTCCTACTCTTCTCATGTCTAGTCTTCTCGTGAGCGTTTCGTCTCTGGGCCTCTTTGCTCTGGTGATTGCCTTCATTGTCTGTCTGATGTTTGTTTCGGGCGCGACTGTCATCTGTAGCGATGGAGGCTTCCGCTTTGGCATTTCCTGGGACAAGTCCGTGCTCTTCCCCCAGAGTCTGATGGGAATTCTGTCCACACTCGGAATCATCATCAATGCGTTCGGATTCATGCTCGTCCTGCTCCCGCTTTATGCACCGATTCCGTTTGTGGCGTGATGACTAGAACAACATGAAATCGCAGGCCAAGCCCAAGGTGAAGAAGAACATCACGGGTTCTCTTTCTCTCCTCGGCCTCATCTACCTCGTCACTGGAATCGTGCTTTTCCTGATGTATCGCTCCGATCCTCGTTACATCTCGATCATCTCGTAATCTTCAGGCCACGTGCAGGAAGCGGTGATTTTCAACATGAAGAAGGACTCGCTTCCGTTTATCCTCGTATCGATCACGATGGTCTTGACATTGCTGGGATCGTTCCCTCTCCTTCTTCTGCCCTGCTTCGAAATCATGGAAGCCAATCACGGTTTTCTCTCCTTCCCACCCTAATCCTAAGAGAAGAAGGAGAACCGTCTGTTCGTTACTGACGGCTACCGATTCTGGACGCGGACGGCTCAGGTTGTCATCATCACCCTCATCGGGTACTTCATTCCAGTGTTCAGCTCCATCAATGCCATCAATATCCTTCACCGCATTACAGAATGGGATTCTTCATGAGTACTCGGCAGCCTCACGGGTGTCATCGTGTCGCAGCTGGTTCCGGCGTTCCTGCACCTGAAGGCGATTGGCTCGAAGAAGGGCATGTGGCTTGTGATCGAGGACTGGATCGTAATCGTTGTGTTCATTGGAGTGATGATCATCTGCACCGGGTCCTCCGTTGTGGATTTGATTAACAAGTTGAAGCACTTCATTCTTTGTTTTCCTAAACCCGTACAAGGCCATGAGTGGCGTATCCGTCGACGTGTATGATTTAATGTGTTTCGAGATGGTCAATTCCATCGTAATCCCTCTGTCTGCCGTTTTAAGCCTAGGTCGGAAATAACTGGGATAACGTTGTGCATATGAAGGACACGGAAACCGTGAAGAAGATCGAGTCGTTTGGCCACTCCATCGGATATCGGTGGGCCGAGATGTTCGAGTTTGGCTGCTACAAACTAATCCTTTAGCAAAAAGATCAAAAGTCCCGCGTGGAACAGTTTAGATGAAGTGATTCGCGATATATGCTCCGAGTTTTGGGCAGATGTCTTTGGGGTGGAGTCCGCGTCTTTGCATACAGACAACACGGTTTCGAAAATGCGTTGGACTGATGGGTAGAGTATTTTCGTGATATCCAGCCCTTCTCTTCGGCCACTCCTAAAGATCAGACCCCAGGAGCATAGAGAGGATCGAATGCGATAGTTGCCTTGCTTTCTGCTGTTCACCCATAGCTATGCTCTATTTTACAAGGGTATGATTGACGGCATCATTTCTCTCGCTGGTTTTCTCGTGTCCACCTCCTTCCGAAAGAACAGGAATAGTGGTGAGTACGAGTTTATCATTTCAACCCTGTGATGTCATTTGTTCAAGAAACAAGCCGCAATCGCTACTCCAAATGCGAACACTTTGCACTATCGTTCGACACATCACGAGCTCGCTTCTTCGAACTCATCAGCTTCTCCACAATCCCCATGTGCCTGAACCGGTCACATTCCTGCACCTTCGTCTGAATGTACACATTCAGCTCGCTGCAGCTCGAAGTGCAACAAACCTGAACGAGGTGCAGAATCGCTGCCATCACAGCAGAGTCCTCGCCCGCGTGCTCTTCCGCGTACTGCAAGATGGGCTTGAGATAATCGCGTTTGATGATGAATCGAGGGTACCAAACGAGAGAGGACGACAAACAGACCGACATAAACTGAATACAGGCTACTCTTAACGAATCGGAGAAACGTTACCTAAATGAAGAGAGCGCTGCGGAGCCGTGAGGAAGCCCAGAATCGCGGGGAAGAGGTTGTTTTTGAGGAGGAGGAATTGGATGTTCGTCCCGTGCTGATCGCGCAGTTCGCCCAGCAAGCTTAGAACCTGCTCTGCCTCGGGCATTCTGTTCAGGATGGGAGGAAGAAGGAGCTGGGCGTACTGTTCGTAGAACGCCTGGACGAACTGGGTGTAACCGCGGGACTCGGGCAGGGCGGTGGGCGTGATGAGAAGGCATCGCAGAACGGTCATGGTGGTGAAGATGCAGTCATGCGTGTTCTGAGCGTGAGTGAGGCGGACAAGAGGAACAGTTGAGGCGAAGTCACAGAGAAGGGTGAGGAGAGAAGGGGACGTGTCGATGGCATATTGGCGGAAGGAGGTGGGAGCGAAGAGAACGCGGTATTCGATGATGGCGAAGGCGAGAGGGAGGTCGGGGGAGTCGGAGTGATGGGAGAGGAAGGCGAAGAGGGCGGTGGAGAGCGTGTTGGTGGTGTGCTCGAGAGCTCTGAGTGGTGAGTGGGTGTTGTTGGTGTTTGTCACTGTGTGATTGTTTGTCACAGTCATCACAGTCTTTACAGTCATCACAGTCATCACAGTCATCACATCACACATCACACCATTCATCACTCATCACACCTCACCAAAGCCTCTTGATCAGCGACGCTGGCGTTTCGGCAGTACTCAAACAACTCCTTCACCACACGAAGGGATAGGTGCGCGTTCTCCCCGTCAAAACCCTCCAGTACCTCCTTCACGAAGGATTCCGACGTGCAAATCTGGTGCACCAACTCGCTGATGGTGCTGGCAATTAGGGAGGTGACGGAGGAGGGAATGATCTCTTCGATCGGCTGCGGGTCGATTGCGTCACGGTAGAAGAGAATGCGGTAGAGTTTATGAATTAGGGTCAGGAGCGATGGATTCAATTGGGACATGGTGTTGCGGAAATGAGCATGCGTCTTGAAGTAATTGCGGTAATCTCCCTTCGTCGCCAATTCGGGACGATCTACGCATAACAGGAAGAAAGAGAAAGCACATTCCATGATGCCGAACAGATTCTCGTAGCAACTCTCGGAAAACAGAATCTCGACGACATCGTCATACCCCAGATCCACTACGGTGAAATGATCACGATGGACAATACTGATAAGTTTGCACACACTCATCAAATTGTGAATGCCCTCCACATCGTTCGAGGCCTCCAACACCGGAAACAAGTTCAGCAAGTCATGGAAGTACTTGTAATCCTATATGGAACCACACCCCTTCATGTGTACGTTGTCCTTCAGGATGTGGTGAAAGGAGTCCTTCTGTGATATGTCTGACGATGAAACGGTCTGGAGAATGGTCTGGATCGTATCTGCCGAAACAGGAGGAAGGGTTAGCGCCGCCTTCTCGTTCACAGCAACGGCCAGCCCGCTCTGCATCATGTCCTTCTGCGCCTCCCTGATGTCATGCCTAGGAATCAACTTCCATGACTCCGAGCTCTACAGAATGCTATCACGGTCCTTTCGATCTAGAAAGCTTAGGGAGTACGAGCACAGCATTTCCTTCCAAAGAAGCAGCACTTCTACAATGCGGTTAGCAAATCGTTCGAACATGAGAGCATTGCACACTCCCTACCGTCGTACGCCTCATATTTGTTGCATTTGTCGATCTTCAGCATAAGGACTTCATCCTCCCTCTCCTCAATTCCGCACATCAGAATACACCACTGCCCAGTCGTCTACAACACGAGGTGAGAACAGAACGGCGAAATGCCCCGCAGAAACCCACCTTCTTCACGACTGTGCAGTTTCCCACGTACGCCTCTTCCCACTCGTCCGATTCCTTCATGTAGAACAGTTTCGCTATGCAGGAGGTCGTGTTCTCCAACGCGTCGGTTGGTTCATTCTTATCCATTTCTCTCGCAGCTACTGTTTTCTATGTGTAGCGGCGAATGAAAATACTGAATAAGAGCACCGCAACTACCCACAGAGTGAGAGAAATGAGCAGAAAAACACTATCATTTCAATGGAAGTGCGTCTATTTGTGCAAACGCGATGTGTAATGATACTGATTGTGTGGGACCGCAAATCGGGGTGAGGATGGTAACGCGTTGATGGACTCTTTTGGGGGGTTCAACTATCATGGATTTGTTAAAATGTCGTTCAGCCATTTAGCTCGCGTGCCCATAAGGGACTTCTTTCAAACCACGCGAAGCATTCCAGAAAAGACATGAAAAGAGGAAGAGTTGATGAACCGAGCGACTTTATGAAGGTACGAGTGATTTGCGTCGGTTTATTCAGAGGTGCATTACCGATTCGCTCAGTACGATTGCTGAGATTGTGCGATCTCCTCTTCTGCATTAAGAATAGTCGAACGAAACGGAACTCGATATAGACGGCAGTCCTGTGTTCGTGCTGGAAGGGAGTGCGGATTCTCCTTCAGTACATCACCATTCTTCCTGCCCTTCGTTTCCCTTCCCATTCACTTCCATTACCGTCCTGTGTATCGCGGTTGCGTGGATGGTGATTGTTTCCTTTCGCTATTCCTTGGCTCCCTTCTCCGAGAACCGTATGATCGGAATCTCTCCTGCTCTCTTCCTACAAGCGGGCATGCTGAATTGGAGTGAGCAGAACGGCTTCTCTTTGGTTTGTTTCCACTCCTTTCCTTATCTGTAGCTCCGGTCCGTTGTTTCCTTCCCATTTGTGCACGAAGGCTTCGTCGACTGCATCATCTGGTCCTGCATGAATTGCTGGGGCCACTACCTCCTTCGAAAGGAAGGAAGGTTCTGGGAAGGCTCCATGATTGCGTGGTTCCTGTCCACCTACGTGCAATTCGCCTGTTTCTCCTTTCTCTTTTGCCGAGCCTCCACTCTTGGTGGGCTGCGTTGCTGGAACCTGTCGCTGCAGTCTGGAGTCGGAATCATGATCGGCGTTCATTTCGTCACCGATGGAGTGAGGCGGATCTCGGCTCCTGCGTTAGCCTTCCTGTCCGTTTCATTGATCGTGGATTGTGCGACGGCCCTGTTTACGGAGTTGTACTTCTTCATCCTCGATGGGATTGCCATTATCACGGGATGTGTCTTCTTTCTGCTCTTTTACCCGTGGATATGCATTCCGTCTGCTCCTCGTGTGCTGTCGACTCCCCTGGTGCCATCTTTGCCGTGGATCACCATCCCTGTGGGAATTGGACTGCTTCTTCCTATTCTTCTTCTCATGCTAACGATAGTTGCTTTTCTTCTTGGATTGTGCTGTGTTTCTTCCATACATCCTTTTGTGTGATGTGATCGTCTTATGGGTTGATGACCATACCAATTTCTAGTAGGAATGCCGAATTTCTCCTTCCAACAGTGACTCGTGGAATCCCTCGATTTGTCGTGTTTCATGCCTTCAAATTATGCTAAGTACCACTCACTCCTTATGAAACAGAAAGACTGTAGAAAAGGAAATGGCGTTCAGTGTTCCACCATCGCACAATCCCTGCTCCTGCTATGAGAAACCTTTCAATAAAGGCGTATGTTAAACATAATTTGGGTCAATTCACCAAAAGACAGGGCAAAGGGTGATTATCGTTTAGCAGATGTCATTTTCAGAGATTCGCGTATCAATATCGTTATTGACGGATGCTCAGTCGAGTGCTGCATATTTGAGCACTTGTTAACAGAGGGCTTTGCCAAAGCCTATTCCTACGAGTTTATCGTGGATTTCACTCGCACTCTCTTTGAAACTCTGTTGCAATTCAACATCCATATCCAGTGTCTATTCGTGGATTCTATGCTCGATCCGGATACACTCCGACTTCACTGCAGTCGAAAGCGTGGACGAATCAACAGAGCGGATCGGTTGAAACAATGGCTGGGAGAAGCCTATCTGGATAGAGTCCCTGGTAATCTGGTGTGCGGACTTCCTCATCTCCAAATCTGTGCGGCTTCCGTCCGAGAAACGATCCTGTCCATGTGTGAGGGGAGTGACCACATCTATCTTGCCTGTATGCATCCTGATCGGTTCCTTCCCTTCTTCCTGCTGATTCCTAGAGAGATTGCCAAGTACGCTCACGACCACGACTGCTACGTGCTCACGCGGGACTCCCACTTCTACGCGTACTCCGTCCCAGGAGTGATTGACGTGGAACGTGTGATCAAGACCCTCGCACGGAACCCAGACCCATCCTCCATTCCAGTGTTCTGCCGTCAAATGCTGGATACGTTCGGCAGAGCACTCTCGCACCGCTCGAACTCTGTGTCGTCTGAGTACAACATCGCCACCTACCCTGCATTCCCGCTTTCTCTCCTAACAAAAACCAAGGATGACACCCTGTTTGCTCGTTACGAAACAACCCGAGGTGAGGAACAGAGAGAGGAGTGAGACACAGAGGAAATGATTGCGTTCGTGCAACGCTATCACACCCAGTTCACCACCTACTATTTCAACACCATCTTCTCCACCATTCTCGCCGTCTCGTCCCTCCTCTTCTGTGACAACACGGAGGGTACGGAGTCGTGCGGAGAGGTGAGGAATAGTTGTCGAGTATCTCTTCTCCCTGACCACACGACTGTTCAACATGATTACCCAAGACACGGAAGACACGCACGCCGTTGTCACTCCGGAGGGAGTCCGGTTTGTTCCTTCCAAAGAAGCGTACGACCGGCTGTTGGGCGCTGGAAGCGGGGGTTAGGCGTAGGATGGAACACCTGCCCAGAGCCATACGAGGGAGGATGGATTACTGCAATCGAGTACGGGAACTGCCCTACGGGGAGCGGCTGGCACTGGTGAAGACCTTTGATCCGTCCCTGGAAAGACTGCCACATAGAGTCTCTCCAAATCACCTATTCCGAACGTGCGTCTATAGGTGAGGGTCGATGATGGCGTTGATGCTCAGAATCACAAGGAAAGCACTGACCATTCAGTTTGACGAAGAGACGGCAGATGCTTTAGTCAAGTGTTTGAAGAATATGGTGACCGAGGAAGATGCACCCAAGGAGCGGTTTCAGCCCAGTACGCTGGGTTGTGCACTCGAGTGTTTTTCCCATGCTGCAAGCAACATATACAGTCTGTTCCAGATTCTCGCCATTCCCACGGATACACAGCTTCTCTCGCGCATGTCCCTTGTGTACTTGGTGGATATGTACAGCGCATTATCCTCTGTTTCTTTCAAAACTGTATTTGGCGGAAGAGGCGTGGCACGTCGGAATGTGGATTCCACTCGAATACATATCTACAGTGCGGGATCTTATCAGAGTAGAAAGATAATCAAATGTTGAATGATTCCAGTTAGAAAAGGGAGCCAATACAGAATGCACCCTCAAAACTCCGAATTCACGCTTGTATCTCTTCTCCATCGCTTATACAGTGCGGTATAAAGCCAAACTGATACGATTTCATCTAACTGAGTTCTAGAAACTTCTCAGGCACAGAACAGAGCTCATTATTCATTATCATGCCTGCCAAGCAATATAACCACAACTACTACCAGTCTGGAGAGTATATTATTGTGTCTTTCATCGGTAAGGGGTGCGAGGCAAGCGATTAGGTCGTAGGTCTCCAGGGCGTTCCCCAGGACTGCATCATTATCGATATCCAGCCCAAATCCCTCCACGTGATCATCAAGACCCCCGAGTATGACGCTTTCGACAAGACCCTCTCCCTCTTCAACGAGATTGATCCTGCAACGTCCTCTTACCAGTTTGTGCATCAATCCACTTCTCACGGTTAGGTTTTTCCCCTCGAAGGTGGAGATCCGACTGCACAAGAAGGATCCCATGAACTGGCCTTCTCTGGAGGTCGCGAACAGTGACTCTATCGCCAGGTGGGCTGATTCGTAGTGACGATTCTCCCTGCTCCTCAGGCTGCCTCTACGACTCCGAGCGGTCTTGCGTTCAGCACGCAGCGTTGGGACAAGTTCATCGAAGAGAACAAGGAGCGCGTAGGCCACGGTTTCGTGTTGTCAATGGGTAGGTGGACACGACTGGCGACAACCTGTTCAAGGTGCTGTACAAGGACGCCAACCCCGAGCAGAAGCGCGCGATGCTGAAGTCGATCCAGCAGAGCCACGGCAAGGTGCTGAACATGAACTGGAGCGAAGTGAAGGACAACTCTTACGACGAGGCGAAGAAGGACTGAGTATATCATCTATGTACTACTATGGGTTGCTGTTTGTTGCATTCGAATTCCGCTGTGAATGTCCTTTTAGCTGTTCCCGCCTCTCCTCTATTCCTACATGAAAAGCACTCGGTGGATACGTCTCTTTTGCGTCTGGCTGGTCTTTTGCGCATGGGATGTATTCCTACGGTTCTATTGATGATCTGTAGGTGTCTGAAGCGGTACATGAAGATATTATTCCTTCTTCCAGAAATGCGGCGTCATTCGCTCAAAAGGAGGAAGATCCTTTAGAATTGGTGGATGTGGGTGACACTGCATCTTCCATATATGACACGATTAAAATCGTGGAAAAGAGCGGAGAAGAAGCACTGGGCGATCAGTACGTTCCTTATGACCCTTCTGCCTTCAGAGTTCCCAAGAAGAAGGGAGGCAAATCGCGATTCAGACGGCGTTTTCGCGGAAGGGAGAGCGAGTCCAAGGAGAGTGCCATTTCGGGCAGTGTACAGAGTATTCCGTATGTAAAGCTCGAGGACCGTTGGAACTGGACGGTTTCGTACCACCGTCGCCATTCCTACGTATCGGACAGTCGCCTTTCTCTCCGGTACGCACTCCTAAAGCGCTGTCGCGACGCGCAGGAATCGATTGTCATGGACGACAGCACACAGTACCTGTTCTATTGGCCCTTTAAGGCGGGAATCGGCAACACGCTCTCTGCGCTGTCCGAAGTGATGCTTCTCGCGATGTACACGGGAAGGAAGTTTTTGCGTAGCTGAACGAACTGCATCTCACCCCTAGTGCTGGATTGGAGCATTATCCTTCAGTACATATCGGTTCCCTTCCCAGACGTCACGGCACAAGCGAAGAGTGGTTCCATGGAGTGAGGGTAACGAATAGTCTATGTAAACAACCCCCACGCCGTCATCTCGAATGGCAAGAAGGGCTGCGGAATTGACCTTCCGTCCATCCTGAACGGAACGAATCCAAACCGATTCATCATCATTCGCAGCTCCTGCGGAATCGGACACGAATTCGTTCATCGATCGCTTCTGACCAAGTGGCTCGTGGACAACGGCATCGTAGGGAGATCTCCCAGTGATGCCCTGCAGAAGTACCACGATATCCTCCAATTCCTCTTCATCGATGTTCTCCATCCTCTTCCCGTCATCACGGATGCCGTCGCCGCCATCGAGAAGGAGCTGATGTGGTCCCAGTACAGCTACTTCGGAATCCACATCCGCTCCGGACTGTTGGAGGGAAATGTCGGCTGGGGGCGTTTCCTTGAGCCGCGCGACGTGCAGTACTTCATTGCGCAAGCGACTAAGTACACGCCACGCGTGGAGCGGCGCGAAAAGAAGAAGGTGAAGTGGTTGGTGCTGTCCGATGCGGATGGGGTGAAGAAGGAGGTGATGGAGGCTGCGAAGGACCGGTACACGGGGGTCAACTGCACGGTGAGTCACTCGAAGGACGCCAGCCACGAGGGACTGAAGTGCTCGATCATCGAGAATTACCTGCTGAGCGACTGTTCGATGCTGTTTTTGACGGCGAAGAGCACCTTCGGCTATCTGGCGAAGCACCGGACGGAAGTGGCGCAGATCAGCGTCCATCCAGGCGCGTGGAAAAAGATGTGGTCGTGTTTAGTAAACACGCAAAACTGAACAATTAGTACTCCTTACCCACGGCAAGCACCTTATCGGTGTAGGCGGTAGGTGTCTGCACCTGGCTGACGCAATCCACAGAGAAGTAGAAAGCATAGGCGAGCGTGAACACAACCAGAAGCGCAAACATCACCGTAGGCGTCATCGGCACACCGCTCCCATTCGTGTCCTCGAGCTTGGCGGGAGTCGGGGGAATGAACGAGCTTCCCACGCGGTATTCCAGCACCATGGACTTGTGAATTCTCTTCAGACGCTCCAGCTCTATGCATCACGGCCAGGGGACACGCGAACCCTCCACGCTGTTGACGATCGTCGTCTCGTTCTCCTATACATCACAAGAGGGAAGAATCCCCACAGGAAGCTCGCCGGCGAAGTGAGGGACCACAACCTTCATGGAGAAGGTATCATAGAAGGGATGGATGTCCTCCAGAGAAATCTCCTTCGTCTACGTGTCATCCACACCAAGGAAAACGACGTTGTTCATCACCACCATGATGTAGTTGTCGGTCTACGAAATCAGAAAGAGCAGGTGATTTGCTACAATATTCGACGCCATCGCTCTCAGCTTGTCGGTCTCCGTCAGGGAATTCTCATAAACTTCCTCCGCCCTACGTGATTAGGAAGCATCGGAAGGAAGCGCTCCTACCCCTTGTTGCTGAGAATGAAAGCGGGTCCATAGGCAGCGGCAATGGAAATGCAAATCAAAACGACCAAACAAGAGCTAGCCTTCATGATAAGAGAAATATGGGAAAGTGGAAACTCCGATTTCTCCTTTTCAAAATGAGCATCAAACAAACAGCAGGCAAGAAAAGGAGCCCCATTTTGGAGTCAAGAGAAGAGAGAAGAGGAAGCGAAGCAGCGGACTCACCTCGATAGGATCGCCAGCGTGAGAGGGTAGCCAACAACGAAAATGCAAAACACAAAGGTGAACAGATTGGACAGGCTGAACGTCATTCTCTGCTCCACGCGATTCATGATCAACTCGATATTGCGGTTCTGTTCCTCTTCGAGAGCGTTCTGCGCATCACCAGCCGAAAGAACCCTTACCCATTCGTCGTTATCGAAGATGCCGCGTCTGCACACAGGGCACACCGCCTTGTTGTTCAGAAGCCACGGGTCGATGCATTCGCAGTGGAAGTAGTGTCCACAGCGAAGCTTCTTGATCATCTCCTTCTCCTCGAATGGGCACAAGCATATGCTGCACGTCGGCTGTTCCTCCGCATCACTGCTCTTTCTGCGGTTGATAGGATTGATTAGCGCTCACTTTGCATGAAAGCGGCGTGTTTTGATTTGGTGCACAAACTGCTTTCTTCGCCTCTTCTTCAGGAAGGTGGACAGCCGGCTGAGATAGTACATGGCTCCCAGTCCTCCCCACATGATAAACAGGATCTACTCTGAAGGGAAGAAATAGCAGGTACGAATAGCATGAGGATGATGTACTGTGCAAACGACAAGAGAGTCACTACCCATCACGCCTCTCCAACGGACTCCACCCTCGCCCTCACTTGATATCGATACCACGAGTTGCGAATTGTTTCTGATCGCATCCTGTATGGCTTTCCCACTCCTGTAAGAGATGCCAATCACGGGAATGGATATCTACGTCCTAAATCGATCGTTTTGCTGCGCACATCATAGTGACCGCTTGAGGAATCGGAAAGGGAAAAGAGAGAGTCTTCTTCTCCCGATTTGTAGGTGTTCATGATGACCACTGCGGTAGCGTTTGCTTCGTTCAACTGTGCATCAGAAATCAGAAAAGCACCAACTCTGTACGCCTGGGAGGAAAAGGAGCAATTCCCCTCTGGACTCCGAATTATGAAACCGATTCGGTTTGTTAAATCAACGGAAAGATCCGTGCACGCTTCCAATGGTACGGCCTCCATGGCAATTCCGGAGTACTCTATTCGTCACGAACGTTTGTAGCAAGCTACCTTTTGTCCCGTAGTATCGTCCAAAGGGTGCCGCAACGTGTTTGAACACAGTCGTAGTCGATCCGTAAACAACAAGCGTTTCCGTGCATACCAGTAGCAGTAGAATGCAGAAGTTCATTCTGTGTGCACGTGACAAAACAAAAACTACGACGGGTAGGGGTGGGCAAATCGGAAGTGTTTTCGTCAGCCCGTGGGTGACGGGGAAAAAACTGGAGTCGTCCTATGGGTACGTGTACCTCACCTCCTTTGATCCAAAAAAGAGGAACACTTTTCCACATGTTTCGATTCTACACACTGCACAATGTGCTTCCAATCCTCCATGGTAAGACCCGTAATGGGCACTCTGTACGCCATGTATCCAGCACGGTTCGCCAACGTCACATTCAGCATATCGTCATCAATCAGCAAAGTGTGGGTAATCATCGCCTGCCGCGTGACGACGTCGATCTGAGACAGCGTTTCGAAGTAGTTTCCCGTGTACGAACGAATGAAGTTCTGGAAGGACTCCTCCGACAGGATGGGGTAGTGGTGCTGCTCCGAGTCCACGCGCTCCCAAACGCGGGCCAAGTGGTTATTCTTTCCGCAGCACTACGAGTGACAAGAGGAGAGGGCGGACTACGCGAACCGCTTGAAGACTCCCCCTCCAAGCTTCGATGATGAGATGATCACAGATATCGGGATATTGGTCGAATGTGTTGCCCATGATATACTCCACGAGCTCTCTGCCTCCCATCAGACTGCGATTCTGTGCCATAAGCACATCCGTGTTTGTGCAGATCGCTACCATAATTCCATTCTTCAGCAGTTCGGGAATAATCACTTTAATAGCGTCTTTTACGTGAGTCAAAACCTCCTTCGCGTTCAGCAAATTGTAACCATATTGTTGATACTCCGGCGGAGCCACCTCGTTCTCCTTTACGACGACGCCGGTTGTGTGGATATCAAGAGATGTCTGATCCATGTCGAAAGCCACCAGCCAGACGTTCTTCTTGAACGATTCGGGGAGGGAAAAGGGTTTCGAGCTCATCCCACGATCAATACTGGCAAGCCCGTGCCTATTCTTTATGCCCCTAATTGGAAGGAAATTGGGTTCAAAACCCGAGTCTTAAATAGGATGGTGCATTCTCTTCTGCAGAGGGATGGAGAGAGTATGTGTATTGTATTGGTGAGAGTAGCTTCTCCCAATTCGGATGGTTTGCATTTCAACGTGTGGGCGTTGGTGGTGGTGTCTACTCTTTGCAAATAGCATAATGCGCACTTCTAGTGGCAATTCACCATTCCGACAAGAGGCGGTTGTTGACCTTCATAAACCGCCAAACAGAGCAGCTTCAAGTCAAGTATTCAGACGCACCACCACTACGCCCAAAAGGCTCTCCTCATGGAATTGAGCAGAATACCCCAGTTATCCCATTCATCAAATACGATACTCTCCAATCAATGGAACGGTAGTCTTAAATCGGTCTCTTTCCAATGCATTTCAAATGGTAAGTATTACGAATTGTTGAACAAACCCCATGGATAGCATCCATACTGCAAGTACTATTCCTTTTGGAAGCGATTGGGTGAAATGGTTTTTGAAAACAAACCCTTGATTGTTCCCACCATATTTCATTCTTTCTTCCCCACTCACAGGAGGGTTAGATGCCACTTTCCGCTGCTTGGATGTGCAAATAGCAGATGCGTAGACACCCCAGGAAGAGAGAAAAGAGCGAGTTTGACATAGGTACGTTTCACTCTCGAGCGGACCAATCAGCTGCGAGTCCGTTTCTTGCCTTCCGTTCCCTTCCACTATTTCCTTTGTTATGTCCGATAAAGGTGTCGAACTTGTTCCCACGTCGTCTACGGAGCCTTCCAAGCCTGATGACGTGAAGGTTGAGGCCAAGAAGGAGGAATTGAAGCCTGTCTCCGTATCTACCCTTCTGTTCTCTCATGCAACCAAGGGTCAGATCGTCATCATGTGGACTGGCTATCTCTGTACTGACCTCTGGATGTGCTGATAATCAGGTGCGCTCATCGCAGGTGTGACCAACCCTCTCTCCTTCGTGTTCTACGGAAAGCTGGTGGATGTGATGAACATGGAGGTGATGGAATCAAGCATGCTCAAGAGCGTCCTCTTCTGGTTCTCCTTCATGCTGTTTCTGTCCTCCCTCTTCATCTACCTGGAACGACTGTGCCTGTCCTACTTTGCCGGTATTGCATCTCCCCTTCTCCCTAATGGGCAGAGCATGTGACGAGGGCCTACAGAACGGAGTACGTGAAGAAGCTTCTCAACCACGACGTGGAGTACATCGATAGCGTAAGCCCGGGACGCTTGGGTCAGCGCTTCTCGGAGCAATCATCCAGAATTATCGGCGGACTTGGACCGGAGTTGGGTATCTTGGTTCGAACGTTCGGCAGTCTCCTATGCGGTGTCGTAATCGGTTTCATTTATGTGGCTTTGCGTTGTTCAGTTGATGCGTAGAGTTGGCAGCTTACGCTGTTTTCTATCATCAGTGCGCCGATTGTAATGTACTTTGGCTATAATTTCGGAATGAAAATGTCCCTGTGGAGCCAACACACGATGATGGAGCACCAAAACGCGGATACCATTTCAGAAGAGGCCTTCCGCAACATCAAAACTGTTTCTTCGCTTGGAGCGGAGAATAAGTTCGTGAATCGCTACAACAAGATTATCCGGGAATGTGGAGACTTCGCCGCTCAAATCATGAAGAAGGGTGGTGTTGCACTCGGCGGAATGGCGGGAGCCAACCAGATGGCGAATGCATTCTTCTTCCTCATCAGCGCCCTTGTTGTCTATTTCCAACGTCGCAACTACCCTACAGAGCTGTTCAATGCTGGTTGCACTCCGGTGCTTACGGAATCCGTTGACATTTGCTTCAATCACGCGATGAACCTCACTGCCGCCTGTCAGTCCATCTGCGATAGAGTCAGCAGCTGCTGGTTCGATGGCGATGGCAGCTGTCTCGTGGGCGGCGAGGCCACGGTCATCAATTTCGCCGTGCTTCAGTCGTTTATGGGTCTTGGAAACGCGTTCACGTCCATCGAGGCGCTGGCGAAGTCACGGATGTCGGCGGCGTACTTCTTGGAGGTGATCGACCACAAGGACGAGATGGTGGACACGAAGGCGATTCGACCCGCCTCCAACAAGGGTGCGATCGAGTTCAAGGATGTGAGTTTCAAGTACAAGTCACGCGACACGATGATTC
>ERZ827156.1405-NODE-1405-length-28667-cov-5.177443_pt1 | contig 28667 bp, 17 predicted proteins | sample MGYA00519919_ERZ827156 | MGnify/ENA primary metagenome ERZ827156 (study PRJEB31778, sample SAMEA3449269) | human gut metagenome | biome: human gut; feature: human-associated habitat; material: faeces | place: United Kingdom | collected 2010/2012 ...
GTCTATCTGTTCTATATGATTTTAATATTATAGCTTTACGATAAGAAAATGTCTATAAATTTACTTAGTTCATATCAATATTTTTCAGTTGCTCACCCGCTCGAGGAGGCAAATACTTTCTACATGCGTCGTATGAGAAAACTGATCAAATGCCTGCCACTTCATGAGTTCATACTTCTCTTCACAGAGTATCTTCAAATCCCTTGCCAATGTTGCCGAATCGCAGCTCACATATACAATCCTCTCCGGTGACATCGCAAGCATTGTGTCCAGGCACTTCTCATCACAGCCCTTTCTTGGCGGGTCAACGACTATCACATCCGGGCGAAGCATATCTGTATGTCCGGTGGATGCTGTATCATCAGTGATATTCTCTTTTTTCTTTGCATTCTCATAAAACTGTGGCAGCACCTCCTCAGCCTTTCCTACGAAAAACTGTGCATTTGTGATGCCATTGAGCTTCGCATTGTTTTTGGCATCCTCGATTGCCTGAGGCACTATTTCCACTCCGTACACCTGCTTTGCCTTCTGTGACAAAAAGAGCGATATGGTACCGATACCGCAGTAGAGATCCCAGACATTTTCATTTCCTGTGAGCCCTGCAAATGCAAGTGCCGTGCTGTAAAGCTTTTCTGTCTGCTTCGGGTTTACCTGATAGAACGACTGTGGCGAAATCTGATATGTGATGCCTGTCCCCTGTGGTGTAAAATCAGGGTAAGAAAGCAGATGGATGGTGTCCTCAATATATGGTCTTCCCCATATGCAGACTGTCTTTTTGCCGAGGATGACATTTGTGTTTTCCTTGTTGATATTGTAGGAAATCGAAGTCATTCCATCGATTTTTGAGAGTCTTTCGCACAGTATATCTGCTGCATTCCCGGCTCGGCGTTTTGCTTCAAGACTGTCCCCATTTATCACAAGGCACACCATAATCTGCTTTGATGTAAATCCATATCTGATAAGCACATGGCGCACGAGCCCTTTGTGTGTGTTCTCGTCATACGGTGTGATGCCGCACTCATTCATCCATTCCTTTATGATGTCGAGTATCTCTTTGTTTTGCGGCACCCCAAGCCTGCAGTCCTCGACCGGGATGATATTGTGGCTTCGCGATGCATAAAAGCCTGTCACTATATTGCCATCCCTGTCATATCCCACCGGAAACTGTGCCTTGTTGCGGTAGCGGTATGGATTGTCAGCGCCAACAGGCGGCTGCATTTTACTGTCCAGCTTTGCCTCGGAAAATCCACCTATACGCATGAGATTGTTGCGCACCTTATTATTTTTAAATTCAAGCTGCTTTTCATAGGAGAGCGCCTGTATCTGGCAGCCTCCACACCTCTTGTGCAGCTCACATTGCGACTCAACGCGAAAAGTGGAAGGGGTCTTAATCTCTTCCACTCTTGCGTAGCCATAGTTTTTCTTTAATTTTGTTGCGCGGGCTGTTATGACGTCACCAATCAGTGCATCCTTTACGAAAAAGGTCATGCCATCATAATGTCCGATACCCTCGCCGTCTGTTCCCATATCTGTTATTTCAAGTTCAAATATGTCATTTTTTTTCATGCTTTTCTCTTCTTTATTTTATATATATAATTACTCTTTATAATGTTTGTATCCGGCGCAAGCTTTCACACCAAAAATCACACCATAGCTATATTTAATATCGTCCGCCTTTTTACACACTTGTTCTGCGGAAATTTGTCTCCATAAATCTGTTGTAGCCCTGCCACTTTGTATCGTTTTCAGGCACATTTACAAGCAGCTCCCTGAAGGTCTCCATCTTGGCATCTATGTTGTCTGCAAAGCTAAGTGCAAGTGCCTCGACAAGTGCCGGCTTTTTCGGAGAGCCAAACTCAAGCTCGCCGTGGTGGGCAAGTATGCAGTGCTTCAGCTCGTTTGCGAGCACTACCGGGAAGCCGTCGATGCTCTTAATCGCATCGCCTACCCACTCTGCACCAATCATGATATGTCCGAGGAGCTGGCCTGCGTCTGTATAGTCATTCTCCGGGAAAGTAGAAAGCTCCTTTAATTTTCCGATATCATGGAAAATAGCTGCTGTAAGAAGCAGGTCACGGTTTAAGACCGGATACATTTTTGCAAAATAATCACAGTTCTTCGTCACACCGAGTGTATGCTCCAAAAGACCTCCTACAAAGCCGTGGTGCACGCTCTTTGCGGCTGAATGGAACTTGAAACGACGCTCAAACTCCTTATTGTCAAAAAAGCTATGTAATAGCTGTGACAGGTACTGATTCTTTACAGAGCCGATAAAGCCCATGAGTTCCTTATACATGACCTCGACATCCTTGTCGCTGACCGGCAGATAATCCGCAGGGTCATATTCTCCCTCGTTCACCTTTCTCGCACGCTTTATGGAACACTGCAAATTGCCCTGAAAGCTTGTGATATCACCGGTTATGGCTATGTAATCCATTGCATCAAATTCCTCAATGCCTACTGAGCCCACATCCCATATCTTGGCATCCAGCGTGCCTGTCTTATCCTGCAGGATAACATTGTCATAAGGCTTTCCGCTTTTGGTCATGGCTGTCTGCTTGCTCTTGCATAAAAAAATCTCATTGATTCTCTCTCCCTCGCGGAGAGTTGAAATATACTTCATATATCCTCCTATTTCGGCTAATTCATCACTCCGATTTTCACCTGACAGGTAATCTCCGTGTAGCCGTTGCTTCCTTTTCTCTTTACTTTCAGATTGCAGGTATCCTCAGGCTTTTGCTGCATAAGCTGTTTGTTGTACGCGGACACATTCGACACCTCTGTATTGTTTACCGCAACTATCACATCTCCGCTTTGAAGCCCCGAGACAAATGCCGGTGAATCCATGGTAACCTGCTTTATATAAACACCCTTTGGGATGTTATATCTGTTTGCTATTTTTTCTGTAACTGTAGTACAGGTGATGCCTATGTACGGCACATCTGCGCCGCTTTCGAGCTTTTCAATGACAGGTGACAGGTCGCTTATGCTGACAGCCGTGAGCGTATTGTTTTCCTCCGCCGGATTGAAATCCTGCAGCGAAAGCCCTATGACCTGACCATCTGTATTAATCAGTATACCGCTCTGTAACTTGTTGCTTGCGATATCTGTGGTGATCACCGAGTAATTGTTGTCCTGCGCCGACAGCTCGTTGGTTGTTGACGTTACAAGACCTGTGAGAATGGCATAGTTTGCCTCAAGCGCAATGACAGATGCTCCTCTTGAAACAATATTTGAATTACCAAGCTCCGCAACCGCTATAGCCCCTATTGTGGCGTTGTCTAGAAGTGACTTATCCACGGAAATGATTGCTATACCTGTATTGCTGTCATACTTGACCAGCGCAGCATCAGCCATCATGTCGTTTACAAAGGTTACACTAAGCTTATCCGCCTTATCCACTACATTTTTCTCTGTCAGAATGATTAGCTGCTTTCCATTGTCCCTCAGTATCACTCCCACTCCCTGACCCTCGGTCTCATAGGAATTGTTGAAAATATCAGTGGCATCTGTCACACCCGTGACTCCTACTACAAATTTCGAGGCCGAAGCGCCCACGCTGTAGAGCTGGTTCTGCACTGCCTGATAATCTGCGAGTGTAGGCTGATAGGTCTGCAAAGACGGCTCCGAAGAAGTGCCGGACTCTGTGCTTTGTGTACCATTTTCACTATATGCATCACTACTGTCATCTATGCCTGACTGCTGTGTGGCTGTCTGCACATCATTATTATTTTTTCCATCTGAAGCTTTTTTTGATTGTCTGTTGATAACCGGCAGAAATATAGCAAAAACAATGCTTGCAGCCACTGCAAATGCCACTCCGCAGAGTGCTGCTGTGCCTGCTTTTTTTGCAAGTCTTTTTTTATTCAGCGGTTTATCCTTTATCTTTTCTCTGATAAATTGCTCCATATTGTCACCCTGATTAGATGTCTTTAGTTACTATCTTACATTATATTCTGAATTATATTGCGTTGCAACCATATTTTTTGAGTACGGCCTTTGAGTACGGGCTTGCGGCATGTACCCGCCGGACTGCTGCACTGCTCCCAACGGTGCTACGCTGCGTGACTAAGATTCTGTATGGATTATGCATTTACTTTTTCTATACATGACGAAACCGTCGCTACTCGCCTTCCATGGCTCGATAGCTCCTTGCCCCGGCATCCATGCCGTGGCATTTCTGTGTTATGAGCATAATCCTACAGTATCTAAGCCACTGCGCTATTCGCGCCGTTGGGAGCAGTGCAGCATTCCGGCGGATACATGTCGCAAGCCCTTACTTTTTTGGCTCGTTTAACAAACCGGTTCGTTAAGTATTAAACTTTATGTTATCATCTTGTAATTATCATTTAATACATATTTATTATGGTTTTTTTGAAGATTTTCAGCTATAATATGATAAGCTATACAGTAAATATGAATTTAATATTCAACTACCGAAATATAAGGATATAGAAATGAATAAAAAAGTTTACAAAACATTGGAATATAACAAAATCCTCACCATGCTAAGCAGCTACGCAGCATGTGATGAGACAAAGAAAAGGTGTCTTTCGCTTGAGCCTATCACCGATTTATACGAAATCAGACATCTGCAGACCACCACTGCCGATGCACTAAGCCGCCTGTACAAGGACAGCGGAGTGTCCTTCGTTGGCATACACAATGTACATGCTTCCCTAAAGAGGCTTGATATCGGTGGTGCACTGAATACGACCGAGCTTCTTCGCATCTGCAGTCTTTTGGAGGTTGCAAAGCGCGTGAAGGCTTATGGCAGAAGCGCCATGGATAATGAGAAACAGGATTCACTCTCCGGTCTGTTTTCAGGGATTGAACCGGTTTCTGCGCTCTGCGACGAGATTAAGAGGTGCATTTTATCTGAGGAAGAGATTGCCGATGATGCGAGTCCTGAGCTTTTTAAGATAAGAAAGAGCATACGTGGCATGAACGACAGAATCCATGCGCAGCTCACCAAGCTCATGAACAACAGCACAACAAGGACATATCTGCAGGATGCGGTTGTGACCATGCGCGACGGCAGATATTGTCTGCCTGTAAAGGCTGAGGCAAAGGGCAATGTACCCGGCATGATGCACGACCAGTCATCTACCGGCTCCACTCTTTTTATCGAGCCGATGGCTGTCGTAAATTTGAATAATGAGCTCAAGGAGCTTTTCATAAAGGAGCAGGAGGAGATTGAAAAAATCCTCGCAGCGCTCAGCGACAAAGTTGCCATGAATGCGGCTGCTTTGGAGCAGGACTATGAGATTCTTTCAGAGCTTGACTTCATTTTTGCAAAGGCAAATCTGGCTAAATCATATAACGGTGTGGCACCTGAGTTCAACACCGAGGGGCATATCAATATCAGAAAGGGCCGTCATCCGCTTTTGGATGCTAAAAAGGTGGTCCCTATAGATGTACGGCTCGGCGAGGACTATAAGCAGCTCATCATCACCGGACCAAACACCGGCGGTAAAACGGTTTCACTAAAGACTGTCGGACTTTTGACTCTCATGGGTCAGGCAGGTCTTCACATTCCTGCGGCTGACAGGTCAAAGCTCGCCATCTTTGAGGACGTCTTTGCGGATATAGGCGATGAGCAGAGTATTGAGCAAAGTCTCAGTACCTTCTCGTCTCACATGACCAATATCGTAAAAATTCTTGAAAAAGCTGACGACAGAAGCCTTTGCCTGTTCGATGAGCTCTGCTCGGGAACCGACCCGACAGAGGGTGCGGCACTTGCCATCTCAATTTTAAACAGACTGCACCAGTATGGCGCCATCACCATGGCCACCACACACTACAGTGAGCTGAAGGTATATGCACTTTCCACAGACGGTGTGGAAAATGCCTGCTGTGAGTTCAATGTGGAGACTTTAAGCCCTACCTACCGCCTGTTAATCGGTATTCCTGGAAAGAGTAACGCATTTGCAATCTCATCAAAGCTTGGTCTGGACGAAAACATCATCGAGGATGCAAAAAGCAGAATTAATGATAACGACCTTGATTTTGAGGATCTGATTGCAAGCCTCGAGTCACAGCGACAAACCATCGAAAAGGAACAGCTTGAAATCAACAGCTACAAGGCCGAGATTGAAAAGCTCAAGAAACAGCTCGAAGAGAAAAACGAGCGCATAGACAAGAGCAAAGACAAGATTTTACGCGAGGCAAATGAGGAAGCCTACAAGATACTGCAGGATGCAAAGGAACTTGCCGACAAAACCATCCGCAATTTCAACAAATACGGACAGGGGCAGGCTCCTATGAGCCAGATGGAAAAGGAGCGCTCTGCCCTTCGTGACAAGATGAATGACAAGGAAAAGAAGCTGTCAGACATCAAGAAAAACACTGCCAAGGCAAATCACAAGGCGCCTAAGAAGCTGCGCATCGGTGATTCTGTGCTTGTGCTCTCCCTCAATCTGAAGGGAACTGTCCACACTCTGCCAAACGCAAAGGGCGATTTGTATGTGCAGATGGGTATACTGCGCTCGCTGGTTAACATTAATGACCTCGTGCTCTTAAACGACGATGTCTCTCCTGCCAAGAAGTACGGCGGCAGCGGAAGCAAGATAAAGATGAGCAAGTCAATGTCAGTTTCATCAGAAATCAACCTGATTGGAAAGACTACGGATGAGGCACTTGCTCTCTTGGATAAATACTTAGACGACGCATATATCGCTCATCTTTCATCAGTGCGCATTGTCCACGGAAAAGGCACCGGTGCACTGCGAAAGGCTGTGCATGGACTCCTTAAGAGGACAAAAACTATTGCGGAATACCATCTCGGTGAGTTTGGTGAGGGCGATGCCGGAGTAACCATCGCAACCTTTAAATAACGACAATGTACTTTTACGGAATATAAATAATTTTTAAGAAGGAGATTAGAAATGGCTGTTAAACAGAAAATACTGATAGTAGACGACGACAACAATATAGCAGAGCTTATATCTCTATATCTGACCAAGGAATGCTATGACACCAAAATCGTAAATGACGGTGAGCAGGCGCTTATCGCATTTGAGCACTACAAGCCAAACATGCTTCTTTTGGACCTCATGCTTCCGGGCATAGATGGCTATCAGGTATGCCGTGAGATACGTGCAAAGTCCGATGTGCCGATTATCATGCTCTCCGCAAAGGGCGAGGTATTTGACAAGGTTTTAGGCCTGGAGCTTGGCGCCGACGACTATATACTCAAGCCCTTTGACTCAAAGGAGCTTGTGGCAAGAGTCAAGGCCGTGCTCAGACGCTTCCAGCCTGCAAAGCCGGAAGCCTATGCTTCCGTAGATATCAAGTGTGTGGAGTACCCGGGGCTTATTGTAAATCTGTCCAACTACTCTGTCACTTATGACGGACAGCAGATTGATATGCCGCCAAAGGAGCTTGAGCTATTATATTTTCTTGCCTCATCTCCAAATCAGGTGTTTACAAGGGAGCAGCTTCTGGACAACATATGGGGCTATGAATATGTCGGTGACACCCGCACTGTCGACGTGCATGTAAAGCGTCTCCGCGAGAAAATCAAGGACAAGCCAACCTGGCGCATCGCAACTGTCTGGGGCATCGGATACAAGTTTGAGGTAAAATAAATAATGAAGCATACCATCTACTCTAAGCTGTTAATCAGCTACCTGATTTACGGTGTCATCGCTTTTTTCATTATATGCACCTTTACACAGCATCTCACCACAGACTATATCGAAAAGCAGGAGGCATCCAATCTCTACAGGGAAGCATCCATCATTGCAGGTGATTACGCCGCCGAATACTTTGACTCATCCATGTCGCTTAGCGATTTCCAGAATCACATGAAAATCGTAGCCGACTATATGGATGCCGAGGTATGGGTGGTCAGCCCTGACGGTGAGCTGCTCATGGACTCAGATGATCCGTCAATAGGCATTGATATCCAAAATGACAGTTCTAAGCCTGTAGTGATAAATGGCTTTGATGTCACCGATTTTGGCAGCAACAACTATATGATTGGAGATTTTTACGGCTCCTTCAAACATAGGATGCTGTCCGTATTTTCCCCGGTAAATGTCTCGTACCAGAATATCGGCTACATAGTCATTCACAAGACAATGAGCCATATCACGGCAGGTGTAAACGGTTTTATGAATATCTCCTTTTACACTGTAGCGCTCATTTTTGCAGTGGCATTTATTATGCTTGTCATGATGAGCCGCTCCATTTACCGTCCTATCTCCAAAATCACAAAGACCGCAAAGAAGTATGCAAAGGGCGATTTCACTGCCCAGATTGATGTACATTCCAATGACGAAATCGGCTATCTGGCAAACACACTCAACTACATGGCAACGGAGCTTGATACGCTTGAGGAGGATCAGCGCAAGTTTGTTTCCAACGTGTCACACGACTTCCGCTCCCCTCTTACCTCGATAAAGGGCTACGTGGAGGCCATGCTGGACGGAACCATTCCTGTTGAGATGCAGGATAAGTATTTAAATATCATACTTTTTGAGACGGAGAGGCTTAATAAGCTCACCAAGAGTCTTATCGATCTGAACCAGTTCGGTCATCACGGCATACACCTGGATATTGCTGATTTTGACATCAATACAATGATCCGCACGACAATCCTTACCTTCGAGGGTAAATGCAGTGAAAAGGGCTTAAGCTTTGACCTGCTGCTCACCGGAAAAGAGCTTTTCGTGCGCGGTGATATGGTCAAAATCCAGCAGATTCTTTACAACCTGATTGACAACGCTGTGAAGTTTTCAAATAATGATTCGAGTATCAAGATTGAGACGAGTATCAGAAATGAAAAGGTGTTTATATCAGTAAAGGATCACGGTATCGGTATACCAAAGGACAGCCTTTCAAAGATCTGGGAGCGCTTCTACAAGAGTGATTTATCACGCGGAAAGGATAAGCGCGGTACGGGACTTGGCCTGTCTATAGTTAAAGAAATTGTGCAGGCGCATGGTGAGAATATAAATGTGATAAGTACTGAGGGTGTGGGAACTGAGTTTATATTTACGCTGCCGCTCAGCAAAAAAGAAGGGTAAGGCTGCCGGCATAGCACACAGTATATTCCTCAGAAAAATGTGAAGTCAGCCGCGGTTGTTTGTCCGGGCAGATTACGGTTTTATTTACATTTTCTTTCTTTTTTACTTTATGGAACTCCGCGGCAGTTCACATTTTTCTTCGGAACACACCGTGTACTCTCCGGCTAATTCAGGTTTACGAGCGAGGCGCTTTGCTGCCTTGCATTCTGGCAGTGCCAGACTTATTTCACTGGCGTGAAATTTTGTCCGGCACTTTTTTCTTCTTAAATTTGAAGCTCATTTCACTGATGCGAAATGAGCTTTATTTAGTAGTTATATATTGTTTATAAATAAATATTCTGAGCCGCCTTGAAAACACAAGAAAAACTGATTTTAAATAATGACGCTTATATCATATTTTACGGTTCATATTTGCTGCCGGCCGGGTCGGTTACTGTGTAGTCTCCGCCGGATATGTCGGCTGTGGTTTCAAAGTCTGTGATGTCCTGATTTACGGTACCATCGAACAGGTCATATGTGAAGGTGTAGCCCTGTGCCGATACTGCTTTGACATATATTTTGATATTGCTTGCAGCTGTGACAGGGATTAAGTCTTCGATTTTGACTGTGCCTTCGAGACTATGGAGCTTACCGTCGTCCTCTTTTGAGGCATCAGAGGTATCATTTTCCGTGTCATTCTTTGAACCATCTTTTTTGGCATCATCCTTCCGGCTTAAGGCGGATGTGATGGAGTCTGTGTCTGCAGAGTCTGCACTATCTGTGCCGTTTTCTGCCAACAGCTGTCTGATATCGTAGGTCTTTAGCTCTGTTCCTGAGCTTGCAACTACAAGCTGCACACTGTTAAAGTCAAAGTAATCATTTCCCATGACTGCTACATCTACATCTGTGCCAAGCTTTATGCTGCCATTATCAAAGGTTGGTTTATTAGCAAGTATACCTGATGTTACATTTTTGAACACTGATGTCACACCTTCAAACTCATCGAGCACCTCTGTGCTTCTCTTATTTCCGTCAACAAACAGAAATGTCACATTGCCTGCATAGTCCTCAGACAGTGGAAGTGTGGCCTCACCCGTATACTTGATGCCGTTTAGCTCGAGCGGTATCTCGTTTGTACCGAAAAATACACTGGTTTTTGTATCCTCTGTGTACTCCTTTGGCACCACCGAGACAGAGACTGTGTATGTCATATCGGTAAAGTCTGCACTTTTTAAGGAAATGTCCCAGTCCGTTATGAGGCTGGCCTCCTCCTCAAGAGTGGACTTGATATCATCCTGCATGGTCTGCACATCAGAAAGTATCACCGATGTGTTGTCTGATGTGTATGACATCTGTGTCTCGAGCTTTTTTATCCTGTTATTAAGCAATACTGCCCCCGCAATAAGTGCGGCGAGCAGTATTATGGTAATCGCATTGAAAATATTTTTTTTCAAATTCATATTATAGTGTTATTCCTCATCTTCCTCTGCAGCCACAGCTATTCCAAGCTCCTCAAGCTGCTTTGGATCTACAGTTCCGGGTGCCTCTGACATGAGGTCCGAAGCGTCCTTTACCTTAGGGAATGCAATAACCTCCTTGATATTGTCTGTATGCAGCATATGCATGCAGATACGGTCAACACCGAAGGCAAGTCCTGCGTGTGGCGGTACACCATATGAGAATGCATCAAGCAGGAATCCAAACTGCTCATGTGCACGCTCCTTTGTGAAGCCAAGCACCTCAAACATCTTCTCCTGGATGTCATCCTGATGGATACGCACAGAGCCTCCACCGAGCTCTGTACCATTGAGTACGATATCATATGCCTTTGCACGAACTGCGCCCGGATCTGAGTCTATCTTGTCCCAATCCTCCTCCATAGGCATGGTGAATGGATGATGCATTGCCATAAATCTGTTTTCCTCATCAGACCACTCAAGGAGTGGGAACTCTGTTACCCAGAGGAAATTGTACTTGTTCTCATCAATCAGGCCAAGCTCAGCTCCGAGCATGAGACGAAGCGCTCCAAGTACATTCCATACGATTTTATTCTTGTCTGCTGCGAAAAGGAGTAAATCTCCCGGCTTTCCGTTCATCTTTGCAACAAGTGCATCAAGCTCAGCTTCTGTCATAAATTTGGCAAATGATGACTTGTATGTGCCATCCTCATTGATGCACAGATAAGCAAGTCCCTTTGCTCCACAGCCCTTTGCGTGCTCTACAAGCTTGTCAATCTTCTTACGAGGCATCTTTGCCTGTCCCTCTACATTGATACCGCGGACAGAGCCACCGTTTTCAAGAGCTCCCGTGAATACTCCAAAGCCACAGTCCTTTACCACTTCCGAAACATCGCAAAGCTCCATACCAAAGCGTGTATCAGGCTTGTCAGAACCAAATCTGTCCATAGCCTCCTGCCAAGGCATACGCTTAAACGGAATCTCAACATCCACATTTATGACCTCTTTAAAAAGGTGCTTTAACAGTCTCTCATTTACCTCGATTACATCATCGATATCTACAAATGAAAGCTCCATATCTGCCTGTGTAAACTCAGGCTGTCTGTCTGCACGCAGATCCTCATCACGGAAGCATCGTGCAATCTGGAAATATCTGTCATAGCCTGAAGCCATCAGAAGCTGCTTAAAGAGCTGTGGTGACTGAGGGAGCGCGTAAAAATGTCCGTGGTGTATACGGCTTGGCACGAGATAATCTCTGGCGCCCTCCGGTGTAGACTTGCAAAGGATTGGTGTCTCTATCTCCAAAAAACCCTCGTTTGCCATAAAGTCACGCATCACGCGAAGCACATTGCTTCTGAGCATGAGATTTCTCTGGATATCAGGACGGCGAAGATCCAGATAACGGTATTTAAGTCTGATGTCCTCGCTGGTCTTTGAATTCTCCTCAATATGGAATGGAGGTGTCTGTGCCTCTGAAAGCACTCTGATTGATGTAGCGATAACCTCGATATCACCTGTCTTTAAGCTCTCATTGACAGCAGCTGTTCTCTTCTGAACAGTTCCCTCAACAGCGATGACGAACTCACTTCTTAAGGTGCCTGCCTTTTCAAAGCCATCTGCACCTACATTTTCCTCACCGAATACTATCTGAAGTATTCCGCTTCTGTCTCTTAAATCTACGAAAATGAGACTTCCTAAATTTCTTCTCTTCTGTACCCAGCCCATCACGGTGACCTTCTCACCGATATTGGCATTTGATACCTCTGTACATCTATGGCTTCTATGTAAGCCCTGCATTGATTCTGCCATTTTATGCTCCTTATATTTCTACTATATATTTATTCTAATAACTGTTTGGTACCGCTGCTACACAGCTAATCTGCCGCTTATCAGATTCCTATCTGTTAAAGAACTCAACAAACTCCTCGTAGCCCTCTTTCATAAGCTGCTCCTTCTGGAATTTCTTGTTCTTGTTCATGCGCACAACAAGCACCTGCTGTCCGTTTGCTCTTGCGTCTTTTGCCTGGTTCATAACATCAACAAGCTTGTCTGCCGGATATTTCTTCTCAACCAGATAAGCCACCTTCTTTGGACTCTCAGGAATCTTGAAGCCGCTCTCCATGAGAAGCAGGATAATTCTCTCAAAACCGATTGAAAAACCACAGGCAGGTACATCATTTCCGGTGAACTTTCCAATCATCTTGTCATATCGTCCGCCACCGCCACAGGCTGCGCCAAGCTCAGGCATTGATATCTCAAAAATAGTTCCTGTGTAGTAGCTCATTCCACGAACAAGTGTAGGGTCAAATACGAGCTCAAACTTTGCTCCCTTTGTGGCATTAACAGCCGTAGCTATCTCTGTCATATTTGTAACCACTTCTTCGTCTAAATATTCACCGAGCTTTTCTGAAAGAATATTTACACCCTCAGTGACATCCCTTGTCTGCTCCAAAAGCTTAAACAAATCAAGATATTTGTCAATATTTTCCTGTGGATAGCCATCCTGTGCAAGCTCACTTGCAACGCCTTCCACTCCTATCTTGTCCATCTTATCGAGTGTGATAAATACGCTGTCGTAGTCCTCCTCAGCGAAACCACTGTAAGCAGCCATTGCCTTTAGGATTCTTCTCTCGTTGATTCTTATCTCAAAGTTCTCGAAGCCGAGTCTGCCGATCGTGGTAGTGGTTGCTGTAATCAGCTCTATCTCTGCCAGATTGCTTGGCTCTCCGAGTATATCTATATCACACTGTGTAAACTGTCTGTAGCGGCCTCTCTGAGGTCTGTCTGCTCTCCACACACTGCCCATCTGAAGTGCCTTAAACGGCGATGGCAGGTTGTTGGCATTGTTTGAATAATATCTTGAAAGTGGCACTGTAAGGTCATAGCGCATTCCAAAGTCTACTACATCCGACTCTTCCTTTGCTGTCTCCAGATTCAGCTTCTCGCCTCTCTTCATTACCTTGAAGATCAGCTTCTCATTTTCTCCGCCCTGCTTGCTTGTGAGATTTGCTATATTCTCCATGCATGGTGTCTCTATCGGTGTAAATCCGAAGCTTCTGTATGTATCCTTGATCACACTTGTCACATAATCACGGATTTCCATCTCTGCAGGTAGTATATCCTTCATGCCGTTGACCGGCTTTTTGCTCAGTGCCATTTGGTTTCCTCCATCTATATTAAAATATTGAATTCATTAGCTATTCTATTATACTTTTCGGTTTTGCAATCGTCAAGGGTTTATGGCAATTATACGGACTGCAAAGATAACGAGCATCTGCTGTGAAAGGTTACAAATGCTAATGCACATCTACTGCGGCGGATTGCAGATGCCACACGGAGACAAGCCCATGGATTTTGCTTCATCAAGCGTTACCTCTGTGTCACTCTTTTTCAAGGTGCGACAGCCCGCACGGTGATATTTCTTGCCGGTTGCAGTGATATGAACCATCGTCTCGCTGTTTGAGGAATCTGCAGCGCTATTTTCTGCTGCTGAGCTGTCTGAACCTGATGATACACTTCCTGTTGTACTGCCTGAAGAGCCGGATTCTCCTGCCCCACTTCCAGCGCTGCTCTGCGAGCCTTCATTCTGCGGTGTATCCGTCTGAGCGCTCTGCTGCGGAGTGGTGCCTTCCAGCCAGCTGTCACCATTCTCATAGTTTATTCCGACTCCGGGCTGCACATTATAGCAATAGACATTAAAAAGTATGCCGCCACCGTTATCCTCAACCGACTTTGCCTCTATGAGAACGCCATTTGCAACTAGATTGCTGCCCGAGAACATCGGAGTCACTCTGTAAAGCACATGATTTCCTGTATTGTTTACATAATCCGCTACCAGATTCTCAAACGGCAGCATGCCCTCCACATTCAGGTATCTCGTACCGGTAATAAGATTCTTCGGATTGGCATTCTCCCCGGCAAGCTGATAGCCAATAAGATGACAGCGATTGTATAAATACCTGTCCTTTATCACATCATACTTCACCGTATGCCAGCCTGATGGCTTTATCATGCCTATCTTGCCACGCTCCTCAGTCGGCATGATATCCTTGCAGATATTGGCATAAGCCACACCGCATCTGCCAAATGAATCCAAATCACTGTAATTTTCAAAAGCAGTGGTAGTCATATCGCTGTCCGTAAAAAAAGGCTCATTATTGTTGACAGCCACGTATGCCTTGCCATCATATGCCGGAATCGCATCGAGGGAAACGTAGGAATTGTTGTTTACAAGATCCTCCTGTGGTCCATCCGTTTTATCCTTGCTGCCTAAAGCACCGGAAGAATCCTCACCTGCCACTACAGCTCCTGCGGCACGCCCGGCACCTTCAGTGCCGGATAAATCAGTGGAGGCACAGCCTGTAAAAATTGTAGCAATTGCAAGTAATTCACATAGTGTAATTGCAGCTGTTTTCCTTAACTTTAGCCATATGTTCATATAAAATCACTCTTTCTATCAATCGATTGATATTGGATTTTCCCTAATTACAATAAATTAAATGAATACTTAAATTACTAAACCTAATATACTTTTATTTCCTCGCTTCATTTATTATAGCAAACGTTTGTTTGTTTTTCAACCCTTGCTGTAAAGCTATATATTTCCCACTATTTTGGTATGTTAGTGAGTTTCCCCGGTAGTACGCACCTATGTCGCGTAAACTAAAAAAAGGATTCGAGCAAATGCTCGAATCCTTATAAATACCAGCTTATTAAACTATCATTTAAGATTGCTCGATGATACTAACAACTCTTGAACTTCTTTTTTAGTAAATATACACACAATCAAAACCTATATGTATATTTTCTATAAAATAAAAAGGAAGCCGGACGCATCCAACTCCCTTAGGCATAGTCCGCAGACGTCCGCCGCAATTCTGTAATATTATGCCATAATGAAAACTTTTATGCAATAGCACTTTTAAAGTTTCCACAAATATTTTTGAAGTTACTGTTCACACCTAACAGTATGACCAGCGACGCTCTCCTAGGTGGATTACCACCACAGCGTAAGGGCCGTAAGCCCCGCCTGGCGGGTGCACACGGATTCTCGTGAGAGCGCATAGCGAAGCTGTTTAGATACTGTAGGATTATGCCCGTGAAGCACAGAAATCCGCAGCCATGGACGGCTGGGGAAGGCGTTATGCGCCACGGACGGCGCATAAAAGCCGGTTTCGTCGAGCATTGAAAACCCAAAAGCATAATCCGTACAGTATCTTAACAGCGCAGCGTAGCGAAAACGAGAGTCCGTGTGCACCACGACCGGGCGGAGCTTACGGCCCGAACCAACTAAAAAAGCCACCCAGGCATAACACCCGGTGTGGCTTTTAATCATGTATTATGAAATTATGCGAATCACCTAATGTGAATCAACACTGCTATATTGCAGACCAAATCTACTCGCAAAGCTTAGAAAACTCATCCGCAACAAACTGAACCTTGGTTCCGATAATAACCTGAACAGAATTCTTACCAGGCTTCATAACGCCTGCAACACCTGCAGATTTAATCTTCTTGTCATCAACCTGAGTGATATCCTTAACCTCAAGTCTGAGTCTTGTGATACAGTTGTCAATGCTTGCAATATTGTCTTTGCCACCGCAGCCCTCAAGAATAGTCTTTGCTACTGCTGTGTAGTCATTGTTAGTAAGCACTGCCTTCTTCTCTGCCTCGACATCATCATCCTCTCTACCAGGGGTCTTAAGATCCCATTTCTTGATAGCGAAATAGAATACAATGTAGAATATGATAAAAGCTGCGATTCCAAGAGGAATGATGAGCCATGTCCTTGCTGCAGCCGGAAGTGAAGATGAGAATAATAAATCCATCGCACCGGCTGAGAATGAGAAGCCTGCTCTAAATCCAAGAGCTACTGTAATCATTGTGAAAATACCATAAAGTAAAGCATAAATCACATAGAGAACAGGAGCAAGGAACATAAATGCAAACTCGAAAGGCTCTGTAACACCACAGATAAATGCACAGATAGCTGCAGAAGCAAGGATACCGATGGCAGCCTTTTTCTTAGCAGTCTTTGCACACTTAACCATAGCAAGTGCTGCACCAGGAATACCAAACATCATACATGGGAAGAAACCTGACATGTACATTCCGAGGCTCCATGAAACATCCTTTGATGTCTCGCCTGCCCAGAAATGTTTGAGGTCTCCAAGTCCGATAGTATCGAACCAGAATACATTGTTTAATGCGTGGTGTAATCCTGTAGGGATTAACAGACGGTTCAGGAATGCATAGATACCTGCGCCGACTACATCAAGACCAACGATTGCTTTACCGATAGATACAAGAGCACCGAAAAGTAATGGCCATACAAACAGTAATACTACAGATGCAAGGATTGAAACAACACCTGCGATAATTGCTACGCAACGCTTGCCACTGAAGAATGACAGCCAGTCAGGAAGCTTTGTATCCTTAAATCTGTTGTAACACAAAGCACCGATAATACCGGCCAAGATACCGATAAATGGGTTTTCAATCTTGTCGAATGCAAGTGTCTTTGTAGCGCTGTCAGCGATAGATGGCATGATAGTGGTAACAAAGCCTGTAGACAGGAGTGTTTTCATCATCAGCCATGAAGCTAAAGCTGCAATACCGCCGGTACCGTCGTTCTTTTCCGACATACCGACACCAACGCCGATTACAAAAAGGATGGCCATGTTGTCAATCAAAGCGCCCCCTGCTTTAACTAAAAACAGACCTATTAAATTACGCACTCCCTCGATGTCACCACCCTGCATGGTTGCAGGACATAAAAAATATCCAATACCCATGAGGATACCACAGATAGGAAGTACTGCTACGGGAAGCATTAAAGCTTTACCCAGTTTTTGAAGAAATTTCATAAATTTCCCCTCCTTTACATTATGTATACTAAACTGGAGATACTCCAATAAAGTTCGTTATTATTATACAAATCTACGCGAGACTTAAAATCTCATCACCGGCGGATACATCTCCCTCTTTGAGTATCTTTATCTCACTATAATCAGCAGTATTGCCAATTAAAACCGGAGTAATGACATTAAGATCTGCTGCCTTAATCTGCTCCAGGTCAGCCTCCATCAAAAGGTCACCCTTCTTCACCTGATCACCAACGGAAATATGTGATTTAAAAGGATCACCCTTTAGTGTCACTGTATCCAGACCAATGTGCAAAAGCAGCTCGACTCCCTGAGTGGTCGTCATGGTAAATGCATGCAACGTATCAAATACAGCTGTCACCTCACCATCCGCCGGAGCGTAAAACCTGCCCTCAGAAGGAATCACGGCCACGCCGTCTCCCAATATCTTCTCAGAAAAAGTAGGATCCGGAACCTCTGTAATAGGAACCACTCTGCCGTTGCACGGAGAACAGATCACCTTTCCCTTTGACTTATTCTTAAAAAAACCTAACATGATATCTCCTTTCCGTCGATATACACACTCACAATATCCAAATCATCATTGAGAAGCACAAAATCTGCTCTCTTTCCTGCAGAAATGCTGCCTGCTTCATCATAGATGCCAATCTCCTTAGCCGGATTGGCTGCAGCACACATAATTGCCTCCTCAAGCGGAATGCCTGCCTTCCTTACTGTGAAACGCATACAATCCATCAGATTGGTTGCCGAACCGGCAATTGTCCCATCATGGAGTGTGGCAAGCGGACCTCTGACCGTCACTGCCTGTCCACCGAGTGTATACTCACCATCCTCAAGCCCTGTGGCTCTCATGCTGTCACTTATTAAAATCATGCGCTCAGCCCCAAACATGGCAAATGTCGCCCTGATAACCGACGGATGAATATGCACACCGTCACAAATGAGCTCCGCATGACACTTTTCTGAATCTCTCACAGCCCCGATAACTCCCGGATTCCTGTGATGAAGCGGTGGCATCGCATTATACAAATGTGTGGCATGGCTTGCACCATGCTCAATAGCCTCTACCGCTGTGTCATAATCAGCCGCTGTGTGTGCTATTGAAACCACAACACTTCCTCTTACCCTGTCTATAAAATCAATCGCGCCCGGCTCCTCCGGAGCGATATCTACAAGCTTTATCAAGCCATGGGCCGCATCCTGAAGCTCACAGAAATAATCATAATCACATCGCATGATATTCTCTGCCGCCTGTGCGCCCTTTTTAGAAGGGCTGATAAAAGGTCCCTCCATATTGATACCTACAAGATGTGCACCACCATGATAATTATAATCACCGGCATTTTTCATGACACTCAAAAGCTCATCCCTTTGAATGGTCATAGTAGCCGGACACACGCTCGTCACTCCGACAGAAGCCTCGTATGCTGTAATCACATCAAGTGCCTCTGTGGTACCGTCACACATATCAGCTCCCTTGCATCCATGAAAATGAATATCCACAAGACCCGGTATCATGATAAGACCTGATGCATCTATAATCTCCTGCGATTCGCTGTCATTAGCCGCGTCCGTGTCAGCTGTTCTCTCCAAAACACTGTCAAAACGGCCATCCTTAACGACAACATCGCCTTGCATAAAGCTGCCATCCTCTGTAAATACTCTTGCATTTTTTATTATCATATACATGCACCTTCTCAACTAAAAAATATCTACAAATAACTCAGTGCAGCCTCATCCGCTACAAGCGTAACATCATTGTGCAGCTGCAATACAGAAGCCGGCACCTGTGGTGTAATCGGTCCAAAGAAAGCCTTGTGAACAATCTCTGCCTTATCCTCACCACTTGCAACAATAAGAATCTTCTTAGCCTGCATGATGGTCTTGATGCCCATCGTATAAGCCTGCTTCGGAACATCATCAGCCGATGCAAAGAAGCGCTTATTGGCCTCAATAGTAGACTCTGTCAGATTCACACAGTGTACCTGCTTGTCAAAAGACTCGCCCGGCTCATTAAAACCGATATGACCATTGTGTCCGATACCAAGAAGCTGTAAATCAACACCGCCAAGAGACTGAATCAGCTCTGTATAGCGCTTGCACTCCTTCTGTGAATCCGGCTCCATGCCGTTTGGCAGATGAGTATTCTCAACCGGAATATTCACATGATCAAACAAATTCTGATGCATAAAATAATAGTAGCTCTGGTCATTCTCACGGCTTAATCCCTTGTACTCATCAAGATTCACCGTCATAACCTCTGAGAAGTCCAAATCCCCCTTCTTGAACCACTCAACGAGCTGCTTATATAAACCGATAGGTGTAGAGCCTGTAGCCAGTCCCAATACACAATTAGGCTTCATAATCACCTGTGCCGATACGATATTTGCAGCCTTTCTGCTCATATCTGCATAATCCTTAGCATGATATATTCTCATGAAAAATCCCCCCAATTCGTAAAATATAACCAATACTATCTGCACAACCTTCAAATGTGCTGTTTGATTACATATATGCATTTTACCTCGTATAGGACATTTTGTCCAGTACTTTTTGTCATATTTTGCATATTTTATAAAAAAAACATTAAATTTCAATGCGGTGAAGTGGTAAAATTGCATAAAAATTCACTTCACCCGAATCTATAATTATTCACCTACCACCCTGCATCTCTTTCTGTAGAACTAAAATAACCCGTTACACTTATATCTCGTATAGCGGATTACCCTGTAAAATACAATTATTTATAATCTTGAGTGTCCAGCCATAGACCATCATACTGTCATTATTAAGAGAAAATGACAGCATATTTTTATCAGAGAGCAGTGAATTACTTTGTCACATATGTCAGAAAGGCGGTCTTGTCTTCCGTGATTAGCATTGTAAGCAGATAAGCACAAAAGAAACCACCGCAGGAATTTAGCTTAGTTAAAGCGTTAAATTCTGCGGTAGTTTTAATTATGCAGTCTTTTTAATTTCTATATCCATAATACCAATACCAATATAGCGCATTCACCAGATTTTTTAATTCCTCAGATGAATTTCCGCTATTAATGACCTTCTGTGAATAGCTGAACGGACCATAGTCCAGCTCGAAAATACAGGCCTTATTCTTTTCGGTGACTTTGCATGCAAAAATACTATTCAGGTTGCGTGCCATTATTCCGTTTATATCTACACAATACACCCCATCTGAAGCCTTTTTAGGTGTCAGACTGACTTCATTGCCATCTGCATTAACATAGCTGAACTTGTAATTGTTTATATCACAGCCTTCGTTCACCATAAAATAATGTCTTACTGTCATCTCAGACTTACATATCAGAGAGCTTCCGTAATATGTCAGTCCATTACTCTGACTATTTGCACTATCTGTTTTAATAACAGCCTTATATGCAGCAAAATCAGCCGCTGCGACAGCTTTATCTGTATCGCTCAAACCAGCATTTGCCGGCTTGCCTGTGTTATATTTAAAGAAGCTCTGCGCTGCCGTTCCATAGTTTAAGAGTGCCTTCACCAGCTTAATGGTTTCTTCCGGATACTCGTTTGATTTTGACAGGAGCTCGGTGGCATATTCTTTTACACTGTAAGTGTACTCATTTCCACTATTACCATCCACCACCATTTTGGCTTTAACCGTATCTGACATCTGTGCAGCATTTAGCGGACATGCAAACTTATATATAACCTTTCCGTTTTTCTCAACAGGGATTGCATCGTTTACGCTGACCTTATATGGCTGGCTATTATTCACCGTAAACTCCATATATGCGTTGCTGTTTGATTTGATACTTTCAGGAAGCTCCATATAGTAGTTCATATCAATATTGTCTTTTAAAGTAAGGCTCCTGCCAACAAGCTTCTCAGAATCTTTTTCTACATTATTGGCGGTAAATGCTTTAATACAGAAATTACCATGCATATTCTGATAATTCCAACTGTGGGAATATGCCAACCCTGTCCCATAGAAATAATAGCTTGCCGTATTATCACTTGACGCATGATTCTCCCACACCATTTCATTATTATAATTTACATCACCGGTCATCGCTGCCTCAAGGTCAATGGCAGGTATATCAGTAGTCACTACAACCGAATAGCTTGTCCCAGGCTTCAGATTAACCGCTGCTTTAAGTGGAATTGTATATACTCCGGCATAGGTTGTCTGCCCTGTAGTAGTAGCAGTCTCCTGCTTTGTTCCGCTGGTTGGCTTTGTCTTATCTTTTAAATCTGTATAAATCTCTATTGTATAATTCACATTCGTTTTAGATGTAATAGACAGGGAAACTGCTTTTAAGTCCTCAGAAGATACTCCCTGTTTTGTCTGAGTAGTAAAAACATTGGCCAATTTCCTATAACTTTCTTGACGGGCTACATTTAATCCTCCATCAACCTGATAGTTGTTATCATATCCATCATTAGCAGAAAAATCAAACACCCAAGCCGTATCGGATAAAGAAAACGTTTCATATGACATCCAGAAATAACTCTGATTGTAATATGAACCGGTTCCGTCTCCCCAACTATTACGAATAAGCCATGCACCATCTTTTTCAGGTTTAACACCATCTCTGAAATTATCTTTAGAATAGTTATCATCCCATCCAACAGCCATTACCGCATGACCTGCTCTGTTATCTGTTTTATCATTATAACTGTTATTTATATAATGATATCCGGTATCATTATGACTATACATAATTCCCACTGCACCATATTTTTTTATGGCTTTTTTCACATCTGATGCATTTTCCTTGATATTAATCATGTATGTATTTTCCAGATGTGCCTTATCCTTTGAATAAGCATATTCATCCGATAACCCTGTATTAAGAAAAGTATCAATAGTGCTTGTTGTATATCCGTTGCTTGCCACCTTACTATATGGCACATCACTCTCGCTTACCGGACCACACCACTGTCCCATTCTGCGTGCCGCCATCAAATAGTTTCCACCACGATTGAGATAACCATACTGAACACTTGTATTATTCATATAGTACTTTGCATAGTCCCCCACTGTTCCACCAAGCGGATCTAACAGCGAATTATATGCATAATATGCCAGATGCAGTTCACTAAGATCTATATTTTTATCAAACGCACCATCATTAATCAGATCAAACTCTGCAAGACCTATTGACGAAAATGCCCAACAAGTGCCAAGAGGATTTTGATTACGAACAGACGGATATTTCGCCTTGATATCACTGACTCCATTTGCCGGATACTTGTTCTCTATAGTTTCATCTGCAGAATATCCCCAATCATCAGAATACGGCACCGCCTCATCCGGTTCATACACCGGTGTATTATAATCCAAATCACTCAGAATATATCCACTTGTAATGCTATTTTCTACAATTGGCTGCTGTTCTGCTTCAACACCTTGCCCTGCTGACACCGGTTCTGCTGCCACCGGAACAGCCACACCTAATATCATAGCCGCACTTAACACCAATGATAAAAACTTTTTTGTCTTCATTCGACTTCCTCCATTGTATTAACTCCTCTTACGTTTCTTCTTCAAATGTAGGTAAAATCACAACTGACGTCACATTAGTCAATCGGTATAATTGGAAGCTCTATCACTCCGTTATCAGATTTCGGTTCATTATTATTATTCATTCCTGAATTGTCATTATCTGAATCATCTGTGCCTGAACCACTATCTCCTGAATTGTTTATTTCAGATTTTTTATCAATCTTATCACCTGTTTTATTTACATCGTCTGAAGTGTTTTCTGATTCATCATTTTTCATTATATCAGTCTCATATGAATCCCTGGAATCATTATTATCGGTGTTTTCTGATGAGCTCTTTGTATCTTTCAAGCTTTTGCCCGTTTCTTTTGTAGTTGTTGAACTTTCGTCAGAATTCTTATCCACATTACTAGTCTCTGTATTTTCTGTATCCAATATCATCTCTGTAGCTGATACTGCCTCTGTGGCTATTTCTGAGCTTGTTTTATTTTCAAGCGCTATATTCTTTGCAGACAATGCCGCAACTGTAATTGCTACGCCAAAAATCAATATCACTATTGTGCTAACCATTTTTTTATTAAAATTAAATTTCATTTTCTATATCCTAGTATAATTATGGTGTAGTCAATCAAGACTACTTGGTTAATAAATTTCTGTAAATCAGATAACTAAAGAAGGGATTCTTCCTTCATCAGATACTCTTTGCTTGTCCAACTATATGACAAAAATACTTGTGGTATTCCATCTCTTCTTACACTAATTTCAAAATACTGCCGATAATACTCAATTCCTTCAAGCCCAGCCTTGCTCAAATAATCATCAAATATTCTATTGATATTTGCAAATATTTTCAAAGCCTGCTTACGGTTGTGCACTACAATGCACTCGCTTAAATCATCAATTGAATGCTCTTTAATATACCCATCATTGCATATATATCTATGTTCCTTTTTTACCAATTCAGCCAAGCTGCAAGTAGATGACTTTTTAAATTCGAAATAGAAATCTATAGGTTCTGTCTTATAATCGTCAGACACTGAAAAAGCCTCTAAAAAATTCCACTTTTCATAATTTTCTTTTATATATGCATGCTTTTTAGCAAGCTGAATTTCCTCTAACTTCAACTCTCAAAGTCAGGTATTATACTCTAGTACTATATTTTATGCAAAATCAACATAATATTTACCATCTTTCTTAACCGGTTTTAAAATCTGATTTCCTACTGTAAACTTATAATCAGATATATTTTTACTATCAATGCTGAAATAGCATAGTCTTCTAAAACTATAGTACTCTTTCTATATGAAATTTACAAGCAAAACTATGCCATTTGTTGTTTCTGATATTCGAACCAGTACAATGAATTCAGTAAAATCTCTGCATCAACATTGCATTTTGTATATGCCTTGGCAACATAATTCCGGTACCTTGAATTGCTTTCTCTGCTCACGAATTTTTCTGTTATCTGTTCTGTCCTTTTTCGCCATCCTAATCTCTCCGTTCCACTCCGGTCGATGCTAAACCAATGTCCTCCGACCACCCATCTCCCTTAAAAATATCAATACTCTTTAAGGTAGGAATTGCACAATACTTTCCTATCAGATAATTTTTCTCATAGTTTTCGTCCTTACGGATGGGTAATAGTATAGCTAAAAACCCCAAAATACTAGTAAGTTCCTGCAAAATTTACCATATCCACTGATTACGTACCTCGTTTGCCTCATCAGATGATTTACAAATCTCACGCCATTTTTCCACACCCTTACCGCAATTTACTGTCTTCCAATCAAATAGTCTAAAAGCCAGAGCCGCACAAGCCTGTCGAAGCTCAATACAATGCTTAATATCTTTCATAGCAGCATTATCGTAGTTAATTAATTCTGCCAAAAAAACCAGTAATCTATCTATTCTTTCAATTCCAATAGTATCTATAACCGTATTCTTCGCATATACCAGATTATGTAATATCCATATAGCTGAAAGCAATCCTGGTTCTTTCCTAAGCTCAATTAATTCGACTATCTTTCCAAGCATTTGACTGGTAGTAACACTATCAGGATAACGTATAATATACTTTTCCATAGCTCTAAGTGAATCTATTGATTGAGATTCATTCATTGCAAAAATATTCTCTTGTACATCACGCTCCCATTGTTCATCCCGCAAAATAAATATATCAAAACACTTTGTGTAAATCCCCTTTTCATTCATTTCATGTGCCAATTTAATAAGAATCTCTCGTGCTTCATCGGAAATCATACCATTACAATTTTCCAGCACAGCTGCTATTGCATATACAGCTTTTCTAGAATTATCCTCAAACATAATATTTGCTGTATTCTCTGCGATTTTGTACCAGTATTTACTTATCTTATTTATAATAATAAGCACATCGTTTTCATTCCAATAGCCCAGCTCCGTATTTGCACATAAAAGTGTCAATTGTTTTAAATACAAATCATTGCTATCCTTAGCAATATCATTTGTAATAAAATAATTCTTAACCGACAATTTGGGAATTGATTCATCAATGTATGGCAGCGTTTCATATACCCATAAGTAATAACCGGCCAATTTCGGCAATTGAGTTTTCTCGTCAATATTTGACCAAAGTAACTTCACATATTCATCATGCTGTTTAGTACTTAAAAGATGATATTCATCTAAAATCTTTAATCTTACGACTTTTGTCTTCCATTCGTAATCAGACTTCCAATCATCTTTTAATAGCCAATTTATCACATCTTCATCTATCAGCACATTATATTCTTCAAACAAAGTATCCAATCCTTGCTTGTTAAAATAACAGTCAAAAATATCTATTCCATTTGAACCATCAACTCTCGAGTGCATTGTTACTTGCTCTACAATCTCAGTTTCCATCATTAGAGGAAGTAGCTTAACCTTCATACGTTCGGATATTTGCCGTAATAGCTTATCCATTAATTGAGTTACTTCAAATCGAGGTGGAATGTTCCTATAACTCATAATTTTCTGAATAAACTGTAATTCCTTTTTTTGCATCCTTTCAGATGCACGGCTTGAAAATCTTTGCAATAATATAGGAACATTTTCCCTTATATGCCCAGCTAAATATTCCGAGAAACCATTTCCCATTGCAATTATTTCACCGATATTAACCTCAATAGCATTTATTAAAATATCTATAACATCGTCAATATACCCACTCTCTAAATCCATTACAAATTTTCTATTTATAAGTTTTTCTATTGTTCCTGTACTCGAACAACGAACCAACAGAAACAAACCTAATCTATTATTAAAATCATAAATAGACGCTATCAAAGGCAATTCCATATCTGAAATAACCGTAACGCATCCACATTTAAATGGAACCCCGAGTTTCTCTAAAACTTTATAAAGCTGGTATCCTTCCGCATGTCCGAAACGACTATATGAGCCTATTGTCATTGTTCTCCTGTTTAGTTCAAATGTTTCCTTTTCAAATTGATTATCAACACAATGATTAAAAAGTTCTTTAGCAACATTATTTTTCCATGATTCCCAGTTAAAAAATTCTTTTTTCCGGTCAATCTCTTCTAATATCTCATCGATTCCCATTTGTTCAAATTCGTATTTTCCTTTATGTAAAGAATATGCCTGCTGACAAATAGAAAGTAACTGTAATACCGATGCCTCTAAACTCTTTAGATAATAATTTTCATTATTCTCATCTACTTTACAAATTAAATCTTGTCTGAGCTGCTTTAACTTTTCAAGTGATTCTTCCAATTTTCCACATTCCAAATCGAGCCCTATTACCAACAGTCTCTGTTCATAACACTCCTCCGGAATATCGCACTGATCCAACTCCCTTCTCAAACTCGGTATATCTAATTTAAAATAACATGCCTTAGCTCTTTCTATCATTAAGTCGACTTTACCATTATTTCCACTATCCTGATAGACAGTCAAAATGTCCATAAGACTCTGCCATTCGTTCCAATTCATAGACTCCCTATAATCAGAAAGCAGTATCTGCCCTATATAGAACCACTTTCGTATTTTGTCTGAACCACCGGCATTTTCCTTAATTTTTACATAATACTTGTCCCATATCTGCCTTAAGTGAAATACTTCATACTCGCTATATGGTAGCATTGTTTTTATACGTCTCCAGCACAATTCATAAGCAAAATCCAACATTACGTCAATATCTTCCGTCTCATGCTTTTGTAACAATCCATTCTCGTCAGTATACATACTTAACTCTACAGCCGTATTATATGGAATAATATACCAACCCGGATATTCATCACGTTCCTTTTGCCACGTTTCTGTTAGTTTAATAATATCATCAGTATAGCTATCTTTGTGCGCAAATATTCCATCAACTTCCACCCTCTCCAAATGCCATTCAAGTAATGTATATGAACTCTTATCCTGCCAGTCTTCATGTGTCGTTGGACTCTTTTGATTGTATTCACCATCATTTTGACTCATCAATTCAAGAATCTTATTGAGCGTCTCGTTACTAGATTGCGTTGAAGCCATCAAACTATTAACATTGTCATGGATATCTCCCAGGCAATAAGAACCATACCTTTGCGGAAATAACTTTTTAATTTGATAAATTACTATATCCTCAAAATGTTTCTTGCATCTAGCTTTATTGATGCTATCAAGTTCACTTAAAGAAAGTAAATCATTAACACATCTATCCAAATCCTTTAGCCAATCAAAACTATTACTCTTTCTTATTTCATTAGCTAAAAGTCTCATAGTTTCCTCACAGAACAAAATCTTCCTAATGTCATTCTGCTCTGTGTTATCTTTTTCATATTCAGCAACCGTTTTCCCAGCTGATACGAATATAGCCTCAAACTGTTTCTTATCCAAAATAGATAAACCTATTTTTTTTAAGACTGACTTAGGATCCCCAAAAAGTAAATCAGTTCCAGCTTCCACTACATCATGCTCATCCATTCTTTACCTCTCCTTCACAATAACTCTTCAGATTGCAGTAAAAACAATTTATACTTTACCACTTTTTCCTATGCCAACTCGGACTCATGCCCTCCACCGTCTTAAAAAGTCGACTGAAATATAAGTATAGTAAAACACTAGCATTTTCTGATACTTATTATGAGTAAATAATTAACTTGTTGCAATCCGTCCTTTCGGCAAACATATTTTCGACAAATTATATTATTCAGTATAGCGAATTTTAGGTTAATATTCAATTGATAACTATTATAAATTGCAAAGTTGCGGCAATGAAATGAGCTGATGCCTGACAAAAATGAGAACCGATTTTGGACAAGATAAGGAATCATAAACACCAATATGTTCCGCCCAGATAACAGCTCGATAATTTTATCTTGCATCAACTTAAGACATTTTCCTTAAGTTGATGCTTTTTGACCACATTGGTGCCTGCCCCCACCACTCATTAAATCACACATCTTCAGATGGACTTTGTATGAAAAAAGCAGCTCCCCTATTTTTCATAGACTAACTGCTCAAACCTCTGGTTCCATATTAAATTTTAATTTTCTGAAATGTCTTCTGTCCGGCTTAACTGCTTGCGAACATCACGTCCACGATACATAATTCGAACTATATACACTATTTCATTTTCATCATTTGTCTTATAAAATACCAAATAATTGTCCACCGGAAAGAACCGAAGTCCTCTGCTGTGCCATAGTTCTTCCTCATAAAGCCGGTTTCTATTCGGCATGGTGTCCAGCTTTCGAATAGCAGCCATAATTCGGTCTGTCTGTCCGGCAGCGTTCTCTGGAGCTAACAGTTCCTCTGAAATATATCTGAAAATATTTCGCAGATCTTTCTTTGCTCCTGCTGTATAC
>ERZ827156.1406-NODE-1406-length-28633-cov-45.329379_pt1 | contig 28633 bp, 20 predicted proteins | sample MGYA00519919_ERZ827156 | MGnify/ENA primary metagenome ERZ827156 (study PRJEB31778, sample SAMEA3449269) | human gut metagenome | biome: human gut; feature: human-associated habitat; material: faeces | place: United Kingdom | collected 2010/2012 ...
GCGAATTTATACCTTGCTCGCAATCGAATGAAGGTTGCGTAACGAGGTTTATTTCTCGTGCAAACATGCGCTTGAATTGCGCTTTTTCTCGAAACTTTGGGTCGCCGAAGATGACACGGCTGGTTTTGGCGCAATTATGAGGGGTATCCTTTACTTTGTCCACATTGAAAGGCGGATTCGCCATCACAAAGTCGCACTTGCCCTCCAGACCAAAATGGTCGTGATAGAAGCTGTTCGCATCGTCCCCGGAAACGATTTGCGCATTCAGCCCATGTACTGCCATGTTCATCAGGCACAACTTGGAATTGTATTCCACCTTCTCTTGACCGTAGAAGGTCATGGCCATATTCGCGTTCGCGCCGTACTGCTCAGTGAAGTCCGCAGAGGAAACGAACATGCCGCCGCTGCCGCAAGCGGGATCCAGCACAATACCGCGTTTGGGCTCGATGATGTTCACAATCATGCGCACCAGCGATTTGGGCGTGAAGAAAACGCCGTCATCCGAGGCCACCGCCGGGGCAAACTTGTTGAGAAAGTACTCATAAATGCGCCCGATGATGTCGTCCTGAATGTCGTTTAGGGCGCTGTTGTTGAAGATGCGCAGCAATTCCCACAAGAGTTCGTTCTTGAAAGACGTGTAGGTCTTGGGCAGCACGCCGCTCAGCTGAGGGCTTTCTGTTTCTATCAGCGTCATGGCGTGGTTGACCTTTTCGCCGATGTTGACTTTACCCGCTTCCAAGTTCAGCAGATATTCATAGCGTGCTTCTTCCGGCAGAAAGATAGCGCTTTTCTGCTGGAAGTCGATGGATTCCACCGGCAGTACACGCCCGTTGCGAACCGGGCGGTCTTTCATAATCTCGGCTTCCACATAGCGGAAGCGGCTATACGCATAGCGCAGGAAAATCAAGCCCAGCACGGGCATACAGTATTCCTGACTGGTCAGCTTGCTCTCTGCTCGGAGCAGATCGGCGGATTCCCACAGCTCGCTTTCTAACTTGCGAAGGTTAATCATGGTGCATGTCCTCCAGTATATCACACACAGTGCGACCACACATGATGCGGCACTAACTCTATTATACCTCTTGAAGTGCATTCAGGTCAATTGCTAAATCAGCTTCGCCTTGCTTCTTGCATGAAATTTGCAAGGTGCCTAACTGCGTTGTTCCTTGCCTATATCAAGGAGCGTGTAGAGAAAATGGCTGGCTGTGCCATGAATGAGGCAGTCATGGCAATTCCTGTTGACTTCTCATCCGAGCAGCGCGCTGATTTGCGTGAGGCGGCACATAGGGCAGGAATATGTATCAAGTCGTTTGTGAGCGAGCCAACGGCAGCGTATGTTAAATGTCGGGATGAATTGGCTGGGGCAAGCAATGTCGCTGTTTTCGACTGGGTCGGCGGCACACTGGACATCAGCTTGATTTCTATCGAGAACAGAGAAGTATCAGAACTTGCAGTTGCAGGGATGCGTCTTGGCGGCAATGATATTGACCAGATGCTCGCACGCCATATCCATGCGAAAATTATGCGGCAGGTATCGACGGCATGTCCTTTTGATGACTTATCCCCGAAAGAACGCGACGGCCTTCTTGACCGTGCAGAGGCAGCAAAAAAACGCTTGTCCTCCGATGAATCTGCGCCTGTGATGCTGATAAAATACGCGGGAAGACCCACTGTGCGAGAAAATGTGACATTGGATGAATTTTCAAAGCTGATTGATGCAAAAGTCAACGAAGCAATTCAGCTGCTTTTTTCGGCAGCGGATAAAGCAGGGGTCGCGCTGGGGCAGATGGATGCCATCTTAATGGTGGGCGGAAGTTGTGAAATGCAGGCGATTTACCAACGTATCGAAGAGATAGGGGAAGAGTATCACCTTGCCGTTTGCCGCCCGGAGCGTGTACAATGGTCTGTGGCTGGCGGAGCAGCAATTTTGTGCGAGAAAGAGCCGGTCTATAAGCTTTGCAGCGCTTTTGGCGTTTTGCTTTCTGATGATTCCTTTTATCCGGTGTTTTTACCCGGACAGGAAGCACCCTGCAAATCGCATGAGTTAGGCGAACTGCGAACTTCGCAGCTAATAACTTCTTATGGTGTGGGGACAATAGTCGATTTCAAAGAAGAAACCGCTATTATTGGTGGAGCTGATGACTGGAAACCGGCGGATGAAGATGACCCACGAATCTTACACTGTCACAGCTTGGAAAAGGTGCTACAGCGTGCTTACTTCGTAAAGCCTAAGTATGATAAGAAAAATCGAGCAATCTATGAGAAATCGTATAGTCGTGACATTCGTGCATATCGCTTCCCTGAAATTTTGTATTGTCCAGCATGTACATATCTGTGGAAGGACAAGCAGCTTGCTGGCTTGCAGAAAGGAGAACTGCGCTGTCCAGAATGCAACCATAGATTGGTTCCTTCACGTTTTATTGTTGCATGCCGTCATGGTCATATCGACGACTTTCCGTATTCACGATGGGTTCACCGAGGTGCCGCGTGTGAAAAAAATCAGGGAGGGGAACCTGAACGATTAAAGCTGTTCAATATTAATGGGCGAACAAACTTGGGCAGTCTGATGGTATCCTGTGAACTGTGTGGAAAAACACGCAGTATGCAAGAAGCGTTCGTTCCAGGGGCATTAGCAGCCGTGTATAAATGCGCTGGCCGCCAACCGTGGTTGGAACACGACGCTGATTCGCCATGCACAGAGAATGCTGTTGCTCGGATGAGAACATCCGCTGGTGTCTATATGCCCGTAAATATTAGCGCGCTGAACATTCCACCGTGGAGTACACAGGTCAACAAAATTCTATTTCGACATCTCGATGCGATGGAAGGAAAGAGTGATGAAGCGCTGCAATCCTATATAGAACGAAAAATCCACCCGTATCTTCCGAAAATCTCAAACAAACAGATTCTGGATGCTTACCGCGTGCTGTGCACAGAACAGAACAAGCCGCATCCTGCGTCGCTCAGAGAACTATATGAGGAAGAATACCGCGCACTTTGTGAAGAAACGGAAGATGAAAATGCGGATTTCAGTTCCAGACGAATTTCTCCTCCGAAAAAGTATCATATGCTGCTGGATAGTGTCACGGCAGTTGATTGCCTGACAGAAATTGTGACAATGGTTGGATTTACACGTTTGCAAGGCTGGGATGGAGACATGAATAGCCCTTGCTTAGCACCAATTTTTTCACGAAAGCAGCAACAATGGCTTCCGGCAATTGATATGCATGGCGAAGGAATTTTTATTCGGTTAAATGAAGAGAGAGTTTCAGATTGGGAAAAGCAAAACCAGCATATCTACCAGTTAATGATGGAGCGGATTCAAGAAAACAAAATCCACTGTGAAAATGCTTCGCCAAGGTATGTGCTGCTTCATACTTTTTCGCACTTATTGATTCGTTCGCTTGCAAAAATGTGCGGTTATCAATCGGCATCACTGAAAGAAAGAATTTATTCAACATATCCCAGCGGCGAGAATATGGCAGGGATTTTAATTTACACAGCTTCTTCTGATGTGGAGGGCAGCCTTGGCGGTCTTGCTGCGCAGGCTAAATCGGAGTATTTGGAGAAGATAATTGATGACTTGCTTGATGAGGCGGAATGGTCCTCTGGCGACCCGCTTTGCATGACATCAACGGGTATCAATGGACAGGGGTTATATGGGCTTAACTATGCCGCATGCCATCAATGCACATTATTGCCTGAGACTTCTTGTGCTATGCGCAATCTTCTGCTTGACAGGGCTGCGCTGATTGGGAGGACAGAAGATGGCACGGTTGGGTTCTTTATATTATAAGGCGGGCTTTTGCATTTCAAGCGAGGAAAGCATTCTCCACAAAATTCGACATTTCACCTTGCCGAATGTCTGTAAGTGTGGTAAAATACACACGACGTAACGAATTATGCCATTTTAGGCGATGCTATCAGGAGGGGGGCGCACCATGATTATTAAGTGCAAGATGTGCGGCGGGGACATTGACTTCATTCCGGGCGCGACGTATGGGACGTGCGAGTACTGCGGCAGCACATCGACGATTCCGCAGGCGGAGGACGAGAACAAGCTGAATCGCTACAACCGCGCGAATCACTTCCGGCGGCAGTGAGAGTTCGACAAGGCGGTTGCGGCGTACGAGAAAATTCTGGAGCAGGACGACACGGATGCCGAGGCGCACTGGGGCGCGGTCATCAGCCGATTCGGCATTGAGTACGTTGAAGATCCGGCAACGCATCAGCGAATCCCAACGTGCCATCGCGTGCAGGTGGCGTCGATTCTGACGGACGAGGATTATCTCGCGGCGGTGGAGAATGCGCCGGATGAGGAGAGCCGCCGCATCTATCAGGAGGAAGCGGCGCGGATTGCAGAAATCCAGAAGGGGATTCTGGCAATTTCCGCCAACGAGAAGCCGTATGACGTGTTCATTTGCTACAAGGAGACGGACGAGAACGGTCAGCGGACGCGCGACAGCCAATGGGCGCAGGATGTCTATTATGGGCTGACCGAGCAGGGCTTGAAGGTGTTCTTCAGCCGCATCACGCTGGAGGACAAGCTTGGGCAGCAGTACGAGCCGTACATCTTCGCGGCGCTAAACAGCGCGAAGGTGATGGTCGTTATCGGCAGCCGTCCGGAGTACTTTAACGCCGTGTGGGTGAAAAACGAGTGGAGCCGCTATCTGTCGCTGATGAAGCACGACCACAAGCGGCTGCTGATTCCGTGCTATCGGGATATGGATCCGTACGACCTGCCGGAAGAACTGTCGATGCTGCAAAGTCAGGACATGAGCAAAATCGGCTTTATGCAGGACTTGCTGCGCGGGATTCAGAAGGTGATGCAGCAGCCGACGAGCGCGCCGCAGGTGGTGCGCGTGGAGACTGCAACGGCGGAAACCAATGCGCCGGGTGTGACGAGCCTGCTCAAGCGTGCCGCGCTGTTCCTGGAGGACGGCGACACCGCGAGTGCGCGCGAATACTACGACCGCGTGCTGGACATTGACCCGGAGTGCGCCGAAGCCTACATGGGCAAGGTGTGCGCTGAAACGGGCTGCCGCAAGGAAAGCGACCTTGGCGCGCTGAATTACTGCGTGGACATGCGCGGCGACTGGCAGAAGGCGGTTCGCTTTGCGTCGGCGGGGCAGAAGCAGAAATACGAGGGCTATATGGCGAGCGTCCGGGCGCGGGTGGAGGAGCACTGCCACGAACTGGCGATTGACTGCGCCTGTGCGGTGGCGGCCGGGCGCGGCAGCCGTGCGAAGATGGACGACGCGCTGAAGGCCTACCGGGCGAATTGCCTGACAAAGGGCAGCGAATCCACCGATTACAGCGCGGAGGAGAACGCGTCGTGGCACTTGGCGGGCTACCAGAGCATCCGGAACACGCTGGCGCAGATGGCGGCGGACAACGCCCCGCGCGACGTGCCCGAAGGCATGCTGAAAGTCGCGGCGGCGATGTTTGGGCAAATCAAGGGAGAAGAGGAGCGCGCCCATCAGTGCCTTGTGCTGGCGGAACAGGCGCGGCAGAAGGTGATTTACGAAAAGGCAAGCGCGAGGAGAGCGGCAATCGGAACGCCCGACTTGATGGATGCGGCGGATTTGGAAGCGCTCGCCAAGCAGTTTGGGCAGATTCCGGGCTACAAGGACGCGAAGCAGCAGGCGGAGCAGTGCTTGCAGGACGCGGAGAACGCCCGCGAAACCGTCTACAATGATGCTGTGGAGGCAATGCAGGAAGCTGAAAAAGGAAACTTCAGCTTCAAGTGGGAAAAGGCAATTAGGATGCTGGCACGCGAAGGGCTGAACGGCTACCGCGACGTGGAGGAGCTGCGGAAGCAAGCCGAGCAGCGGTATGAGGAATGCAGGAACGCGGAGGAGAAGGAAAGAATAGCAAAAGAGCGCAGGAAGAAAACGCTGACGATTGCGGCGGTTGTTGTTGTGATGATTGCGTGCGCTATTGCTTGGTGCATTCCGAATGTGATTGTACCGATGATTAACTATCATCAGGCAGTGGCGTTGCGTGAGAATGGACAGTATGGGGAGGCTGCTGCTGTATTTGCGGAGCTGGGGGATTACAGCGACGCGGCACAGCAACTTTCGGAAACGAAGTATCAGCAGGCGGTGGCGTTGCGCGAAGCAGGGCAGTATGACGATGCAATTGCAGCGTTTGCGGAGTTGGGGGATTATAGCGACGCTGCACAGCAACTTTCGGAAATGAAGTATCAGCAGGCGAACAATCTAAACGCTGCGGCACGGTATGATGAAGCATATGCCATTTATGTGACGCTTACCGGCTACAAAGACGTTGACAAACTGCTGGCAGAAGATGATAATATGATAGCAGCAGCACGCGACGCGAAGTTTGCTGTTGGCAATTACGTCAGTTTCGGGACGTATCCACAGACAAAAGCAGGAAACGACGCAACGCCGATTGAGTGGCTTGTGCTGGCGCGGGATGGCAACAAGGCACTGCTGATTAGCCGCTATGGGCTGGATGCACAGCCGTATAACAAAGACAATACCAGCGTTACATGGGAAACCTGCACCCTGCGGACATGGCTGAATAGCACGTTCTACAACAAGGCGTTCAGCAGTGCTGAACAGGCGGCAATTCTGACGACGGACGTGGATAACAGCAAAAATCAGTGTTACAGCGGATGGAATACGAGCGGCGGCAATAACACGCAGGACAAGGTGTTCCTGCTGAGTTACGCGGAAGCCAACAAGTATTTTGGTGTAACGTATGATAACAGCAGCAACACGAAGTCGCGCGTAGTACCGACGGCGTATGCGATTGCACAGGGAGAATGGACAAGTCCTTCCAATAAGACTGCTGATGGAACTGATGCCGGGTGGTGGTGGCTGCGGTCGCCCGGCTACAGTCAGAGCCGTGCCGCGGACGTGAACACCGACGGTTCTCTCTACAGCAGCAGTGTCAGCCTTGACTCCGGTTCTGTCCGCCCCGCTTTGTGGGTGAACATTGAAGCATTAGGTGCTACGTCATTCTAACGAAAGGATAGAGTCAAACAATGCCCAAGCAAAGAGTGATTTCTCCGGTTGAAACCATGCAGGAAAAATACGAGACATATAGGGCTGAAATGGCACGCTTAAAAGGTGCACTACAGCAAGGGTTCTATTTTGAAGCTATGTTGATTGAGTATGCGCTGCTGGAAGATCGCTTGCGCTCGTTTGTTTACCATGCGGGATTGCTGCAAAATCGAAAGGCAAGCCATTTGCTGCCCGGAAAAAATGCTGTCCGAAAGGATTTCAACAGGATAGCACAGCGGGTAAAAACGTGGAAGCTGGAGGATGGAAAAGAAACAGGAAATACTTCTAACTTTGAACGACTTTCTGTGAATAAAATTTCCGATAAAATTTTTATTGTTCGCACTATTGTGCTATGGAGCAGTGAGCTGGAAAGTTTGCCGGATGAAAGCCGCTACTTGCAAGCGCTCCGTGGTCAATGTGAAAGCCTTGATGCCGCTGCGCTGCTGGAAACGCTTGATGGCATCGACACTTGGAGAATGTATCGCAATGAAGTGATTCACAGCCTGATGAATAAGCGCATGGAAAGTGTTCAACAGAAACTATCGGAGCAGGTAGAGCAAGGCGTTCAACTTGCCCGTCAATTGGATGCGCAAGTAACTATCCTGAAAAAGAACAACCGCATTCGTAAGGCGGCACGTCTGCCAATACAGTAATCGCTCTATCCACATAAGTGGAAGCATCATCCAATGGCAAAAGCTCCGGCGCGCCCCTGCACCATCAGGGATTCCGCGCCGGAGCTTTTTTCGCTGCAATCATCCGCCGCCTTGCTTTTGTCGCATCCGGGCATAAAAAGCCGCAAAGCCCCCTGTAACCACTTGCAAAGCGGGTACACATGCAGTATAATCAAAGTGGAATGATTTCCTTTCACATGCGCAATTTCCAACATGAGGAACGAGATAGAGGAGGAACTGCCGTTATGAGTAAATTCGTTATCGCCTGCCCCGTCTGCCACCAGTATGTGCAGGCCAGCACGGGTCTGTTCGCAAGCCGCCGCGTCCGCTGCGCGTGCGGCAATATCATTGATGTCAAAACCGAAAGGTTAGCCAGCCGCAAGTGCCCGTCCTGCGGCAATCAGGTCGTTTTCGACCAAGCCGACGGGGTGGATGCCCGCTGTCCGGTGTGCCAATCGGCGCTGATGGTGGGGGAAGCCGTGTCGTTCCGCTGCCATCGGTGCGGCTGCCAGCTGAACGCGGACAGCACGGTGGACGAGGTGAACTGCCCCGTCTGCGGTGCGGTGAACGACGTACAGGCGGAGGTGAAGAAGGCGCAGGTGCGCGCGGAGGGCATTCCGGCGGTCATCCGCTATGAGGGCGACAATCAGACGATTGTTTGGAAGCATCCGCTGACGGATTTCACCACGGGAACGCAGCTGATTGTGCACGAAAGTCAGGAAGCAGTGTTCTTCCGCAACGGCGAAGCGCTGGATTCCTTCGGCGCGGGACGCTACACGCTGGAAACCGCCACGCTCCCCAAGATGAACAGCATCTACCAGCTGCCGACGCAGGGCACGCCCTTCCACGCGGAGGTCTACTTCGTCAACCTGACGACGCAGCTGGGCATCAAGTGGGGCACGCCGAGCAAAGTCGGCATGTTCGACCCGGTGACGGGCATCCATGTGGAACTGGGTGCGTCGGGTGCGTTTAACCTGCGGGTCAGCGACGCGCGGCGGCTGCTCATCCGCGTCGTCGGCACGGCAGCGGGGCTGACGCAGGAGGAAGTCTTTAACCAGAACGGGCTGGGGTACTTCCGCACGCTCATCATGACGCAGGTGAAGGCAAATCTGGCGAAAATCATCAAGAGCAACCACATTTCCGTCCTGGAGCTGGACGAGCATCTCGACACCATCAGCCGCGGTCTGCGCGACGCCATCAACGCGGAACTGGCATCGTACGGGCTGGAAGTGCCGGAATTTTACGTCAGCAACATCGTCACGCCGGACGATGACCCGAATTTCCGCCGCATGAAGCAGCAGCACGCGGATTTGTACCTGAAAACGCGCGACGAGGAAATCCGCAAAGCCGAGGCGGAAGCCGCGTTCGAGCGCAAGGCAGTGGAGGCGCAGACGGAAGCCCGCCTGAAAACCATCACTGCGCAGGGTGATGCCGACGCGGCGCGAATCGCGGGTCAGGCGCAGGCAGACATCTACCGGATGCAGGCGGAAGCCGAGGCGCAGGAGATGCGCATGAAGGGCTACACCTACCAGCAGGAGACGAGCCGTCAGGTGGGTCTGGAAGCCATGCGCAACGGCGGCGCAGCGGGCGGCATCAGCGGCATGGCGAGCGACGCGATGCAGTTAGGCGTTGGGCTGGGCGCGGTCGGCAGCGTCATTGGCATGACGAAGGACGCGATTCAGCCGGTGATGCAGAGCGCCTTGACCCCGGAAGCTCCCGCAGTCGAGGGCTGGACGTGCACCTGCGGCAAGGCGGGCATCACGAGCAAATTCTGCCCGGAATGCGGCGCGAAGAAGCCCGAAGCGTGGGACTGCGCGTGCGGGCAGACGGGCATCACGAGCAAATTCTGCCCGAATTGCGGCGCGAAAAAGCCCGAAACGTGGAACTGCGCCTGCGGACAGGCGAACATCAGCAGCAAATTCTGCCAGAACTGCGGCAAGAAGCGGGAGGACTAAGCAATGAAACTGAGCAAGCACGCATGGACAATCTGGGGGATTCTTCTGGTGGTGTCACTTGTGCTGATGGTGCTGATTCCGTTCAGCCGGACGGCATCGTGGTGGATTGCGGCTATCTGCACCGTGCTGATGTTCCTGCTGGCGGCGTGGACGTTCTATGCCGCGTTCCGCAAGGATGGCTTGGAAAGCAAGATCCTGGGCTGGCCGATTTTCAAGGTGGGCGCGGTGGCGCTGGCGGTGCAGGTCGTTCTCGGCTTTGCGCTGATGGGGCTGGCAGCGCTCTGCCCCGCGTGGGTGACGGTGCTGGCGGAGGTGCTGATTTTCGCCGTGACGGGCATCTGCCTGACGGTGAAGGATGCCGCGCGTGTGGTGGTATCGCAGAGCGAAGCGCACATGGCGGACAGCACCGCCGCGTGGAAGGTCATCCGGCAGAAGGCGAACGCGCTGGCCGCATCGGGGGATGCGGACATGAAGCGCCTTGCGGAGGAAATTCGCTTCGCCGACCCGATGCCCACGAGCATCGACGGGGAGATTGCGGCGCAGGTGGATGCGCTGGCGGCGGGGGCGAATCCCGATGCCATCAAGCGCTTGACGGCGGCGCTGGCGCAGCGCAAAGTGATTGCAAAGCAGGAGAAGGCGGGAAAGTAAATCATGATTATCAAGTGCAAAATGTGCGGCGGCGACCTTGCCTTTGAGCCGGGCAGCACCGTCTGCGAATGCGAATACTGCGGCAGCAAGCAGACCATCCCCAGCGTGGACAGCGAGAAGAAAACCAACCTGTTCAACCGCGCGAATCGCCTGCGCATGAACAGCGAGTTCGACAAGGCATCCGGCGTGTATGAGCAGATTGTGGCGGAGTTCCCCGAAGAGGCGGAAGCGTACTGGGGCTTGTGCCTGTGCGCGTACGGCATCGAGTATGTGGACGACCCCGGCACCGGCAGCAAGATTCCCACCTGCCACCGCACCCTGCCGACCTCCATCATGGAGGACAGCAACTTCGAGCAGGCGTGCGACTACGCCGACCCCGTCGCGCGGAAGGTCTACCGCGAGGAAGCGAAAACCATCGACCGCATCCAGAAGGATATTCTGTCGATTGCGCAGAACGAAACGCCCTACGATGTGTTCATCTGCTACAAGGAGACCGCCGAGGACGGCAGCCGCACCGAGGACAGCGTGCTGGCGCAGGATGTTTACGAGGCGCTGACCGCCAAGGGCTTGAAGGTGTTTTTCAGCCGGATTACGCTGGAGGACAAGTTAGGCACGCAGTACGAGCCGTACATTTACGCGGCGCTGTCCTCCGCGAAGGTGATGCTGGCGTTCGGGACGACGTACGAATACTACGATGCGGTTTGGGTGAAGAACGAGTGGAGCCGCTTCCTCGGCATGATGAAGGCGGACAAGCGGAAGGTGCTGATTCCGTGCTTCAAGGGGCTGGATGCGTACGACATGCCCAAGGAGTTCAAGGGCTTGCAGGCGCAGGACATGGCGAAGCTGGGCTGGATGCAGGATCTTGTGCGCGGTGTGGAGAAGCTGTGCGGGAAGGGCGGTACGGCAAGCAGTGCGCCCAACACGGTAGTGCAGAAAACCGTGGTGCAGGAAGTGCAGGAGAGCGGCAAAGCAGACAATCTGATGAAGCGCGTGTATCTGTATCTGGAAGATGAGGATTTTGAAAAGGCAAGCGAATATATTGACAAAGTGCTGGATGTGGATGCGGAGTATGCCCCGGCGTATGTGGCGCAGGTTTTGGTGGCGAAAAAGCTGACAAAAGAAGCGAATTTGACGATACTGCGCGCGTCGATTGACGATGACCCGACGTGGAAAAAAGCACTGCGATTTGCGAATGAGGAACAGAAGCAGCGGTATTTGGGGTATGCGAAGCAGATTAGCGTGAATGAAGCGTATGACAAAGAGGAAAGGCGGTTGGCGAGAGAACGCAGGGTGAAGCAGAAACAATATCACAGAGCACTTTCGGCAATGAACCAAAAAGACTATCCTGTGGCATTACTGATATTCAAAAAGTTTGGAGATTATGAAGAGAGCAGGAAACTTTTTCAGCAATGTATTAGTGAATATCGGAATGCGCTTGCAACACAATTGGAGGATTCCAACAAGGCGAAGCTCCTTTTAGCACAGAAAGAGTTAACGGAAGCAACACAGCAAGTTGACTTAACACAGAAAAAATCAAGCGAGCTGACAAATGCAACATTGGAAGCAGAAAATCGAAAAAATAAGCTTCAAGAACAAATTTCCCGTCTTAATAGGGAAATCGACGAACTTCATGGATTATTTATCGGAAGAAAAAAACAGATGCTGATAAATGAACTCACGTCTTTGGAAAGAGAACAGACAGAAATAGAACAGCAGCAATGCTGGAGTGAAAAAGAGACAGCGAAAGCACATGTGGAATTACAAGCAGCAAAAAACGCATTGGTGCAAGCACAAATTTTGCTAAAAGCAGCTGAAGAAGAACAGAAAATAGAACAACCTTCTTGGACAGATGAAGAAATTGAAGCGAAAGCGATAGAAGTAGCCACTCAGGCGGGAAAATACGTTACTTTTGGTCACTATCCGCAAACCAAGTCGGGAGATGATGATAATCCTATTCAATGGCTAATTCTGGAGCGCGATGGACAGAATGCACTACTTATCAGCAAGTGTGGGCTGGATACAAAACCGTATGATACAAACGAGAATGGCACCACATGGGAAAAAAGCACGATACGGATGTGGCTAAATGCTATATTCTACAATAAGGCATTTAACAGTGCTGAACAAGCGATAATACTGACAACAAGCGTTGATAATAACAAAGAGCAGTGTTACAGTAGCTGGAGCAAGAATGACGGCAATAACACGCAGGACAAGATTTTTTTGCTAAGTTATGCTGAAGTGAAAAAATACTTCGATGTTGTATACTGGAAGAATGCTGGACCGAAGGAAAATAAAAAGCCGCGCATAGCACCGACGGCGTATGCAATAGCACAAGGTGCGTCTACATTCTCCCTCTACAAGACTGTTGATGGCGCAGATAGTGGGTGGTGGTGGTTGCGGTCGCTTGGGCAGAACGGAATTGAGGTTGCGGCTGTGGGTGCCAGCGGTTGCCTTCATAGTTTTAGTGCCTACGAAACATCTGCTTCTATCCGCCCTGCCATGTGGGTCAATATCGACTCGTTAATCAAACAAGTCTAAATCAGCCTATTTCAAAATCTCATCCAGTCAGGAGCGCCGCCCCCCCATGCAACTCCCCGTCCCCTCAATTGTATACAACCAAGCAAGCCCGCCGACCGCCTGTACAAATCACAGGCAGCCGACGGGCTTGCTTTCTTGCTTTATACTATTTCCGGATTCACCTGCGCCATCTGCTTGCGCATTTTCATCCGGAAATAGTATTATTTCGCTTGATACACCATTTCCGCCTGCTTCTGCGCAATCAGGCACAGTTCCGCCGCCTTGAAGGCGTGCGCCTGCGTCATCGCGTTTTCCGTGCGGTTCAGGCTGTCCAGAATCAAATCACCGAAGAACGGGTAGCCCGTCAAACCGGTCGCGTTGATGTACTGCTCGCCTTGGTCGTTGACGAGGAACACATGGTTGCCGCCGTCGCGCTCCGTACCGACATCCACATACTTGCGGATTTCAATGTACCCCTTCGTGCCGATGATGATGGTGCGCCCGTCGCCCCACGTCCGCAGGCCGTCCGGCGTGAACCAGTCCACGCGGAAGTAGAACGTCGTGCCGTTTGCACCGTTGATGGCGCAGTCGCCGAAGTCATCCAGCTCCAGGTACTGCGGATGCGCGTAGTTGGCAATGCGGCTGCGAGAGACGGTGCCGTCCTCCTCGCCCGCGTAGAACAAATACTGCTCGATTTGGTGGCTGCCGATATCGCAGAGGATGCCGCCGTACTTCTCCTTTTCAAAGAACCACTGCGGCCGCCCTGCTGCGCCCAGCCGATGCGGCCCGAAGCCCTCCACATGGATGACCTTGCCGATGGCGCCCTGCTCAATCAGGTTGCCCGCCAGCACCGCGCCTTCCACATGCAGCCGTTCGCCGTAATAGACCATGTACTTCTTGCCCGTCTGCGCCACCATCTTCTTGGCGCTGTCCAGCTGCTCCAAGGTGGTGAAGGGCGCTTTGTCGGTGAAGTAGTCCTTGCCCGCCTGCATCGCGCGCAGCCCCAGCGCACAGCGCTCGTTTGTAATCGCCGCGCCGCAGACCATGTTCGTTTCTTTGTCGTTAAGCAGTTCTTCCTCGCTCCGGGCGACTTTCACCTGCGGGTACGCCTTCACGAACGCCTCCACCTTCTTCGGGTCGGGGTCGTAGACGTACTTCAGCGTGCCGCCCGCCTCCAGCAGACCGTTTGTCATGCCGTAGATGTGCCCGTGGTCAAGGTGCGCGGCAGAAAAGATAAATTCACCCGGCTTCACGACGGGCTGCGCCTTGCCTTTGGGCGCATAATTCATGCCGTCTGATACTTTCATCGTAATGACCTCCCATTATTTCTGCTGATAATCGCTGCCGAGCGTAATCGTGCCGTCAAGCGACGCGGCAGACGTGGTTTTCTCGTAGAAATGCGGCACGGCGCGCATCATGCCTTCCACCGTGTAGAACGGGTCGTCCTTTTGCAGCGGCAGCGTGACTGTCTGCTTTGTTGCGCCTGATTTATAGACGGCTGTAATCAGCTCAATCGTCCGGCGGCCATCCTCGCCGCCAATTGCGGGCAGGGTGTCGTTCTCCAGCGCGGAGAGGACGTTTTCCAATTCGCCTGCGTGCCCCTCGTAGGGAAGCTGCGGCTGCGCATCCACAAAATCGCGGATTTTCTGCTCTAACTCCGTATTTTCAATCGGGAAGCCGTTCGGTTTGGAGATGGACGCATACACGCTGAACGGCGCGGCGACTTTCGCCTTTTCGCATTGGAAGACCAGCTCCTGCTCTTCGCCGTGATGCACGACGGAGGCTGTCAGCTGCGCCAGCGCGCCCGGATATTGCAGCACGGACAGCGACAAATCCTCCACCTCAGCGTTGTCGTGCGCGACGTTTGCCATCACGCTCGTCACGGCCTGCGGAAGACCCATCATCCAGCACAGCATGTCAATATGGTGGACGGCGTGGTTCAGCGTACAGCCGCCGCCCTCCTTCTCCCATGTGCCGCGCCACCACAGGTCGTAGTAGCAGTGCCCGCGCCACCATGCCGATGTGACGGATGCGCACAGCACTTTGCCCGCAAGTCCGCTGTCGAGCAGCTTTTTCAAGTTGCTGATGGGCTGGCGGAAGCGGTTCTGGGCGATAATTGCGAGTTTCTTGCCGCTTTCATCGCGGGCGCGGAGCATTTCGTCGCACTCTTCCAGCGACGCTGCCATCGGCTTTTCGCAGACGACATTCTTGCCCGAACGCAGGCTGTTGATGGAAATGCTGGCGTGGACGTACGGCGGCGTGCAGACGTCCACCAAGTCAATATCCTTGCGTGAAAGGATTTTCTGGTGGTCGTCGTAGACCTCCGCTTCGGTCAGGTGATAATCCTCCTTCATCTTCTGCGCCTTTTCCGGCACAATGTCCACCAGCGCCACAATCTTGCAGCGCTCCGGGAAGCGCAGGTAGGCTTCCACATGGGCGTGGGAAATGTTGCCCGTGCCCACAATGGCAATCCGAATCATGGCATTCGCTCCTTCTACAATACTCAACGCTGCGTGATGCGTTATCTGCATGATAGCACATTGACATCAAGATTTCTATGCGAATCCTGTTTTCAATTCGGCGGATTTGGCAGATTGTCGTCCTAATCAGACAAAACGGCAATTAGTGTCCGCCGCTGCGCTGCTTGCGGTAGGCGTTCGGAGCCATGCCCATCATCCGCCGGAAGCTGCGCAGAAAGCCGGAATAATCGCCGAATCCGCTGCGGTCGGCTACTTCACTCAGGCTCATGTCCGTCAGCAGATTCTCCTTCGCCAGCTGCACGCGGCGGTAGAGAATGTATTCGTAGACGCTGCGCCCAGCATAGCTTGTAAACTCGTGCGAAAGGTACGATACGCTGATGGCGAAGCGGCGCGCAATGTCTTCCAATTTTAGCGGTTCGGTGAAGTGGTCGTTGATGTACTGCAGCACATCGAAAATCACATCGTTGACAACGCTTGGCTGAATAGGAGCAGTTGTTCCCTGCACGCCTTGGCAGACCATGACCATGAAGTCGATGATGCGCCCGTAATTGCGGAACTGCACCATCTCGTCCGGCATGTCCTGCTGTGCGGAGATGTCTATCAGCAGCTGTTTGCACGCCAGCGCATCCGGCTGCGGCAGTTCATAGTAGAATTTTCCGGACTGCAGGCGGCTGTCGAAGTAACGCTGGAGGTCAATCTGCCCGAAGCCAAGCTTTCGCAGCGTTTCCGGGCGCAGATACAGGAAGCCGCGCTCGTAGTTCTGCAGCGAACTGCCGCCCACCAGCCCGTGCATCCGAAACGGCGGCATGATAATCAGCTGATTGTTTTGCAGCAGAAACACGCTGCCGTCCACATAGTAGACCTTGCCGCCCTGATAGTGGATGTAAAATTCGTAGAAATCGTGGCAATGCAGCCCGCCGACGGTGTGGTGTTCCGCTATGGCATAGCACGCTTCGTACTCCGCGTCTTCGCGTCCCATCGCGTTGTAGCCGTTGATGGCTCCGTAAATCACATCGTTTCAGCTCCTTTCTGGGTTCAGATGCTTTGATTATACAGCAGGATTCACATATTTTCAAGCAGGATTTACATTGATTGTGCAACTTGCGTCGGCTATAATCAAATTAACGATACGGAAACGGAGCGTGACGTTCCCGTAACAGGCTGCCTCGTGCAGCGTCTCCCGTGGTTTCCCGTTGGCAGTGCCAGTCAGATGTTGGTTGATGCTGCTGGAAAAACAGCAGGTTCTTTGCATGGATTCTATTTTGCATCCCGCAAAAGAGAGTTGTTTTTGTACACCCTTACGGAAACCATAATTCGTTAGAAATGGAGGTTTTTGCTTATGACAAATCCCGCGAAAGCCGCTGCATCGGTGCGCCCGTGCCGCAAGCGCAGGAAGCATTGGCTTCAGCGCGACTGGCGGCTGTACCTGATGCTGCTGATTCCAATTGTCTGGTACATTCTGTTCTGCTACAAGCCGATGGCGGGGCTTCAAATTGCTTTCCAGAAGTACAACATGTTCAATCCTGCCAAGAGCAAGTGGATTTGCCTGGACAACTTCAAGTTTGTTTTCGGCATGAGCGACTTTGGCATCGCGCTGAAGAACACACTGATTCTCAACGGGCTGGACTTGCTCTTCGGCTTCCCCGTCCCGATTATCCTCGCCATCCTGCTCAACGAAATGCGAACGCCCATGCTCAAGAAGTTTTCGCAGACGATGCTGTACCTGCCGCATTTCCTCTCGTGGGTCATCATCGGCGGCATGGTGCTGCAGATTTTTGCGCCGACGTCGGGCGTCATCAACTCCACGCTTCTGCGCTGGGGCTGGATTTCCGAGAACATTCCTTTCCTGACGGATGGTCCGACGTGGACGTTCACCTATGTGCTGGTCGGCGTGTGGCAGTCGATGGGCTGGGGCACGATTCTCTACCTTGCGGCGATTACCGGCCTGGACATGAACCTCTTTGAAGCGGCGCGCATTGACGGCGCGAACAAGCTCCAGCAGATTTGGCATGTCACCTTGCCCGGCATCCGTTCCACCATCGTCGTTCTGCTGATTATGAACATCGGGCGTATGATGTCCATCGGCTTTGACCGCCCGTTTATCATCGGCAATACCAAGGTCAAGGACTACTGCGACGTCATTTCCACCTTCGTTTACCGCGCCGGCATTACCAACAGCCAGTTCGCCCGCGCAACCGCCATTGGTCTGTTCCAGTCCATCGTGGGCTTGGTGCTGATTACGGGCGCAAACACCGTTTCCCGCCTGTTCGACGAACAGAGTATTTGGTAAGAGGGGAGGATTTGTCATGACTGCGATTTCCACACAGGCGCATATTTGCCCTGAGAAGAAGAAGAAACTCGGTGTAGGGCAGATTATCCTCATCATCGTGATGATGCTCTTCGTGCTGATCTGCACGCTGCCGTTCATCAACGTCATTGCCATGTCAATGTCCTCCAAGTCTGCGATTCTGCGCGGTGCAGTGTCGTTCTGGCCGGTGGAATTCAACGTCGATGCCTACAAGCTCATCGTCAGCGACAATTCGATGTGGCACAGCCTGCTCTATACCATCGAACTGACGGTAATCTACACCGTGCTGGCGATGGTGATGACGATTCTGGTGGCGTTTCCGCTGTCCATGCGTCGCCTCAAGGGGCAGCGCGTCATCATGTTCTTCATCGTCTTTACCATGTACTTCTCCGGCGGCACGATTCCGATTTACCTGAACGTAAAGGAATTCGGAATGCTTGACAGCATGTGGTCGCTGATTATTCCGGGGCTGATTTCCACGTTCAACGTCATCATCCTGAAGAATTTCTTTTCTTCCCTGCCGTATGAGCTGGTGGAGGCGGCGTCGATTGACGGTGCGACGGATTTCCAAGTCCTTACCCGCATCTTCCTGCCGCTGAGCTTCTCCTCGCTGGCGACGCTTTCCCTGTTTTACGCAGTCGGCAAATGGAACAGCTTCAACGATGCGCTGTACTACATCACCTCGCGTGAACTGCAGCCCTTGCAGCTCAAGCTGTACAACCTCATCAAGGGCAGCCAGTCGGTGGAAGTCGCCGTCGCGGAGGGCAGCTCGAATGACCTGAGCACCAGCGTGTCAGAATCCATTCAGTCCGCAACCATCATTTTCGCGACGCTCCCCATCCTGATTGTGTACCCGTTTGTGCAGCGCTACTTCGTGGCGGGTGTTACGATGGGCGCAGTCAAGGGCTAATACTAATTCTCATCTAAACCATGACATTCGCACAGCATCTTTTTCGCCCCGGCTTTGCTTCGTTCCGCTCGCGCGTACCTCCAGTACGCCTCGCTTCACTCAGCTTTGCCGGAACGAAAAATCTGCTATGCTCGATGCCATGTTTTAGAATCGAATTAGTATCATCATCCCACATTCCCATTGGAACGGGCGGCAAAAGCCGTTCAAGATAGAAAGGAGTACCCCTATGAAAAAGTTTCTGGCTCTGGTTTGCACGCTGTGCCTGCTGCTGACGGCGCTTCCGCTGACGGCACTGGCGGCGGATGACGATTGGGTAACGCTCAACGTCGAAATGTATGACCGCTCCATCGCAGGCTTCAACGTGGAGGACTGCTGGCAGCTGCACTACATTCAGGAGAACTTTGGTAATCCGAACCACATCAAGGTTAACTGGATTCCCGTTTCCCGCTGGGAGGAAGGCACGATTCTTTCCACCCGTCTGGCGGGCGGAACGGCCCCGGACATCTGCATGACCTATGGCACGGATTTGGTGCAGCAGTACATTGACATGGGCGGCATCATGCCGCTGGATGACCTGCTGGCTGAATACGGTCAGGAACTGACGGCATTCCTCGGCGACGAGGTGCTGCAGTACGGTCAGTATGACGTGGGCGACGGCAAAGAGCAGTATTACCTGCCCGCGCGCCGCATCGTCGTCGCGACGCAGAGCATGTTCATCCGCAAGGACTGGCTGGAAAAGCTGGGCATGGAAGTTCCCACGAACGTGGAGCAGCTGTATGCTTACCTGAAGGCGGTGAAGGAGCAGAAGCTGGGCGGCGAGAACACCGTTCCGTATTCCTCCGACCTGTACGCGGCCGACCCCTTCTACGGCTGGATTTACCAGATGGATGCCTTCCTTGATTACAGCCAGATTACCGAAGAAGACTGGGTGGCGAACTTCAAGTTCCATTACATGCTGCCCGGCGCGAAGGAAGCGCTGCGCTGGATGAACAAGTTCTTCAACGAAGGTCTGGTTTCCGATTACTTCGGCATTGAGAACTCCAAGCAGACCGATAGCGACCGCGTGAACGGCTATGACGGCTTTCTGGGTCGGCAACTGGGACGCGCCGTGGCGCATGGAAAAGTCCTACGCGCAGGATTTGGCGAAGAATGTCCCCGGCGCAAGCTGGATCGCCTGCGACCCCTTCAAGCCCGAAGACGGCACGACCCCGCACGAAACCTACACCGCCGCTGGTCAGGCGATTTTCATCCCCGCGTCTGTGGATGAAAAGGTTGCGGTTGCCGCGATTAAGTACCTGAACTGGATGTGCAAGCCGGAATCCCTGTACGCGCTCCAGAACGGCGAAATGGGCTACAACTACACCACCGTCAACGAAAACAACATTCCGACCGACCTGAAGAACATCAACGACACCGACGACGCGCACAAGATGCACGCGACCGACGGCGCGCCGATCTGCAACGGCTTCTACTACGGCTCTGACGAGCTGAACTACGCCGCGACCGCTATGGGCTTCCCCGGCTACGAAGATGTTGTGGCGGACAGCCTTGTGATTGCTAATGACGGCGCTTACGAACCTGTCAGCTTCACCCGCACCATCCAGTCCCGCATTGACTACGGCACGACCATCGTTTCCAAGGAAGCGGAACTGCTGGTTCAGGTTGTGACCTGCAAGCCGGAAGATTTCGACGCAACGTGGGATAAGTACACCAATGAAATCCTTTCCGCCGGCGGTCAGCAGATTATCGACGAGCAGCGTCAGGCGTACAAGGATGGCGCATACCGCGGCTTCTATCCGATGGCGCAGGAGTAATAAGCGCACGCAAACTTCACCAAAAGGGGGCTGCGTCTTGGACGCAGTCCTTTTTTTCGGAATAACCCCCCTGATATTTCTGTTTTTCCCTGATTGAAATTGACAAAGAGTCTGCTTGGCTCTATGATGGGAGTGTTTCGGTATGCTTCGACTTGGAATCATCGGTGCGGGCGGCATTGCCAGCCTGCATACCCACAACATCCTGAGCGGCAAATGCCCGGAAGTGCAGCTGACCGCCATGGCAGACCGCAAGGAAAGCCGCCGAGAGTGGATTCGCGCAACCGTGCCGGACGCTGCGGTTTTCTGCGAGGGCAGCGATTTGATTGCGTCCGATACCTGCGACGCAGTGCTGATTGCAACGCCGCACTATCAGCATCCGACGCTGGCGATTGAGGCGTTCCGCCATGGAAAGCATGTCCTGTGCGAAAAGCCGGCGGGCGTGTACACCTTGCAGGTGCGGGACATGATCGCGGAGGCGGATAAGCATCCCGAACTGACCTTCGGCATGATGTTCAACCAGCGCACGAACTGCGTCTACCGCAAGGCGAAAGCGCTGATTGACAGCGGCGCGCTGGGCGAAATCAAGCGCATGATCTGGGTTGTGACGGACTGGTATCGCACGCAAAGCTACTACGATGCCGGGGCGTGGCGCGCAACGTGGGATGGCGAGGGCGGCGGTGTGCTGCTCAATCAATGCCCGCATCAGCTGGATTTGCTGCAATGGCTCTGTGGGCTGCCCGTGCGGGTGCGCGCCGCCTGCCATGAGGGGAAATGGCACGACATCGAGGTGGAGGACGACGTGACCGCTTACCTGGAATTTGCAAACGGCGCAACGGGCACGTTCATTGCATCCACGGGGGATGCGCTGGGCGAAAACCGGCTGGAAATCATCGGAACGCGCGCGCGGATTCGCATCGAGAACGACCAATTGACGCTGGATACGCTCAGCGTGGATGAGCGCGACTGGTGCCCCGTGTGCAAAGAGCCGTTCGGCGTACCGGATATTCAGCACGAAATCGTGCAGACGGACGGCGAAAATCCGCAGCACGCGGGCGTGTTGAACGCCTTCGCAGCGCACATCCTGCACGGTACGCCGCTTGTTGCCGACGGGCGCGAGGGTATCCGCGGGCTGATGCTGTCCAACGCCATGCACCTTTCTTCGTGGACGAATCAGACCGTTTCGCTGCCTATTGACGAAGAACTGTTCTTGAAGCTGCTGAATGAAAAACGCAGGACATCCCGCCACAAGGACGAAGTGGATGCTGCCATCGACGTTTCCGGCAGCTTTGGAAGCACGAGAAAGTAACCTATTCCAAGGAGGAAATCAGCGTGGAGAAGATTCGCCTCGGTATTATCGGCATTGGCAACATGGGCTCGGAGCACTGCCGGCTCATCCTGTCCGGGCAAACGCCGGAAATTGCGCTGACCTGCGTTGCTGATCCGCGCCAAGACCGCCGTGACTGGGCGCAGCAGACGCTCCCCGCCGGAACGGGCATCTATGCCGACGGCATGTCGCTCATCCGCGCCCATGCGTGCGACGCCGTGCTGATTGCCACGCCGCACGAGCTGCATCCGCCGCTTGCGGAGGCGGCGCTTCGGGCAGGACTGCATGTATTGAGCGAGAAGCCCGCGGGTGTTTACACGGCGCAGCTGCACCCGGTTATCGCCGCCGCACAGGAGACGGGCAGGACGTATGCGCTCATGTTCAACCAGCGCACGAATTGCGTCTATCGCCGCCTGAAAGCGCTGCTGGATTCCGGCGAGTTAGGCGCGCTGAAGCGTGTGACGTGGGTGGTGACGGACTGGTATCGTTCACAGGCGTATTACGATTCCGGGGCTTGGCGCGCAACGTGGACGGGCGAGGGCGGCGGCGTGCTGCTCAACCAATGCCCGCATCAGCTGGATTTGCTGCAATGGCTCTGCGGACTGCCGACAACGGTGCGCGCGTTCTGCCACGAGGGCAAATGGCACGACATTGAGGTGGAGGACGACGTGACCGCCTATCTGGAATTTCCGGGCGGCGCGACGGGCGTTTTTATCGCCTCTACCGGGGAGCTGCCCGGCACGAATCGGCTGGAAATCGCCTGTGACCGCGGCAAAGTCGTCTGCGAAAACGGTCAGCTGACGCTATGGCGCTTGCCGCAGAGCGAATCCGCCTATTACCGCCGAAGCGCATCCGCATACCCCCATGCTGAGGTGCAGGTGGAGATTTTGCCGCTGGACGGGGAGAATCCGCAGCACGTCGGTGTGCTGAACGCTTTTGCGGCGCATATCCTGCACGGCACGCCGCTGGTGGCGGACGGGGCAGAGGGTATCCGCGCGCTGATGCTGTCCAACGCCATGCACCTTTCCTCGTGGACAGGCAAGCCCGTGCACCTGCCGATTGACGAGGGCGAATTTGCGCGGCTTCTGGCGGAAAAACGCCTGCATTCAAGGAAAAAGCAGGTGAAAGAGGTCACGTTCGCGACGGATCACAGCGGGACGGGAAGAGCGGAAGGATGATAGAGGATAGGCAGCACCGCACAACTCGGCAGCGCGTTGGACGCGAATTTTCTCCGGGCAGGCACATACGCCTGCCCGTTTTTTGCGTCGTTCTTTTTTCGGAATGGCTGTTGAATTGCTTGAAAAAATGGAAATAAAGGTGTATAATGAAAGCAGAATGATGTTCTCCGGTGAACGGCGCGCTGCTTGAAAGAGAAGGTCTGACATCGGACGATAAAAAGGAGGAATTATCATGGCAGTGAATTTGAAGAAGGGTCAGAAGGTTGATTTGACGAAGGGCAACCCCGGCTTGAGCAAAATCATGGTCGGCTTGGGCTGGGACGTGAACCGCTATGACGGCGGACATGACTTTGACTTGGATGCCTCTGCATTTCTGCTGGGCGGAAATGGCAAGGTTGCGAACGATTCGAACTTCGTGTTTTACAGCAACCCGGCTGATCCATCCGGCGCGGTGCGGTACGGCGGCGACAACAGAACCGGCGCTGGGGAGGGCGACGACGAGACAATTTTCGTTGACCTCGCCACGGTTCCAGCGAACGTGGAGAAGATTGACTTCACCGTGACCATCTACGACGCCGCCGAGCGCCGCCAGAACTTCGGACAGGTCAGCAATGCGTACGTCCGCGTTGTGGATGAATCCACAGGCATGGAGCTGATTCGCTACGATTTGGAGGAGGATTTCTCCATTGAAACGGCGATTGTTGTTGCGGAAATCTACCGTCACAACGGTGAATGGAAGTTCAATGCCATCGGCAGCGGTTTCCAGGGCGGACTCGAAGCACTCTGCATCAACTTCGGCGTGAATGTATAACGGTGCGGAAATAGCCTGACAGAGGAAGAGACGTACCCCGTTTCCTCCTCTTTTTTTCAAAATACAGCGCGTCTGCGGAGGAAAATAGGAGCATGAAGAACAGCAAACGCCTTCGGATTAGTTACAACGCCCCCGCTATCTTGTCCTTTGTCCTGATTTGCTTTGCGGTGCAGCTGCTGAATGTCCTGACAAAAGGGGCAAGCAATCGGGCTGTGTTCAGCGTCTATCGTTCCTCGTTTCTTGATCCGCTGGCGTATCTGCGCTGCGTCTGCCACGTCTTTGGCCACGCAAACTGGAATCACCTGATGGGCAACATGATGTATATCCTGATTCTGGGGCCGATGCTGGAGGAAAAGTACGGCACGTCCAACATGGTGTTCATCATGCTGGTGACGGCACTGGCGACGGGGCTTGCGAACCTGATTTTCTTCCCGAACATTCGCCTGCTGGGGGCGAGCGGCATCGTGTTCGCGATGATTCTGCTCTCATCCATTACCATCACGGAAGAGCATACGATCCCGCTTTCGTTCATTCTTGTTGCTGCGATTTACATCGGGCAGCAGGCGTATCAAGGGCTTTTCACGGCGGATAACATCTCGCAGATGGCGCATATCGTGGGCGGCATGATCGGCTCGGTGCTGGGATTTGTGATGAACAAGTATAAAATGAGCCGTTATGAACGAGGCAGCCATGGCTAACAGAATCAACGCAAGCAATCTTTCTGATTTGCTCCTGCCCATGCGCCAAAGAGGAAATGCGCCGGGGGTATACTTTGTACGCCTGTGCCAATGGAGCCCGGAAATCAAGGACTTCCTCTGGCGCTACCACGAAGCGGCGCGCGCAAAGGGTGTTATCATTGAGGGGCAAATCGGCAATCCGGATGAGCGGCAGCTGAGTTACCTGACGGAAATGCTGGGCAGCGCGTTTGAACCGAATCCGGCGTTCATTACCCAAGCGCTGCAAAAGTGGATGCCGCGCATGAGTCAGGCAAATCGCGTTTCGTTTGCCGAAGCAATGTGCGACCAGATGGATGAATTGAAGCGGAAGGGAAAAACGGACAGCATCATCCGGAACATCTACATGAAGGTGATGTGCTGGCTGTACTACAAATTCGAGCGCCTGATGCCCTTTCTGGGCGACGACAATCCGCCCCGCATTCTCTACGAATGCAATGCGGTTACGGCGCATGAGCTGATTCTCCTGCGCATTTTGTCGATGATGGGGACGGACATACTGCTGCTGGAGCCGCAGGGCGACGCGGCGTACTTGAAGCAGGATGCAGCCTCGGCATGGTCGCAGCTGCTGAGCGTGCAGGGGATGCCCTTCGCGAAGGATTTCACACTCAAGCAGTTCCGCAAGGAAATGGCGGCGGCAGCGGCGGGAAACATGCGCCAGCCGTCGCAGCCTGCGCCGCGCCCGGTGACATCCGCGCAGCCGATGCGCCAGACTGCCCCCGCTGTGCCGCGTCCGGCGATAGCGCCGAACCAGCCGATGCGGACACCGCCGCCCGCTGTGCCGCAGCGGCGCGACCCTGAAACATACTTCCCGAAGCCGTCGCGGATGGCGTGCACGAATGCGTGGATGAAGGAAGCATCCTATGAGGAAATCCTGACCCCCATTGCGGAACGCGGCGACGACTTCCGCCTGTTCTACCATGCGTTCATCCGCTTAAAAGGCGTGCCGGATAAGCAGACGTACATCAGCGACCTGTTCCAGTTCTACCAGAAGTTCCGCAGCACGGGGCGCAGAATCGCCATTGTCGACGACGGATTATCCCTGCCCGGCCCGGAGGAAGCGGCGCAAATCCGCCGTCACCCGTACCGCTCGCAGGAGGAGCTGATAATCGACATTGCCGGGAATCTGCCCGCGTGTGCGAATGTGGAGCTGCAGCGGCTGATGCAGCAGGCGTTCGTCCGGACGATGATGGCGGCGGCAAAAGCCGAACCGAACCTGAATCGCCTCCTGATTTCCGCCGTGTATCTGCTTTGCTGGATTCGGCAGTATCATGCGGCGCTGTTTCAGGGCTACAAGGGCAGCGAAATTCCGTGCTTTGTGCTGATGGGCGGGTGCAGAAATCAGCATGACGCGCTGTTTGTGCAGTACCTTGCCCAGCTCCCCGTGGATATCCTAATTCTCGCGTGCGATTTGAGCTGCCCGTGCACCGTGCAGAGCGACCAGCTGCTGGAATTGACGGGCAAGGACTCCATGCCCGTGCCGAAATTCCCGCGCGACGGCGGCAGCGTTCAGATGCGCACAATGGCCTCGAACGCTGAGCAGGACTTAACGTCGATTCTCTACACAGATTCGGGCATTTACCGTAATCGTCAGTTCTCGCGGGCGGACGCGATTACGCTGCAAACCACCTACGACGAGGTGTTCATCCTCTGGAGTCAGGAACTCAAATACCGCGCGAATTTCAGCACGGTGAATCAAGTGGTCAACATGCCCGTGGTGTATGCAAAGGTTTCCGGCGTGGAGGATGGCAAGGTGGAGGCATACTGGCAGAAAATCAAACTTCTGCTGGGAGATGACACGATGCTGATTCCCTCGCTGCCCTATGTTGTAACCGGCGCAGCCAACCAGTTTCAGCCGCTGGCGGTGAAAACGCTGCGAAACGGCAGGCTGAAGCGCGAGGAAATCAAGGCAGACCGCCAATATCCGTTCGCTCTGCTGCGCGAAGAACTGCAGGAGCATATGTTTGACAAGGTGCAGCTGATGCTGGATGAGCGGATAATCAAAGGCACGTTCACCAACGGCACGGAATACACGGTGCTGGCGACGGTGCTGAACATGAACCGCGATATCGTCCGGCGGCTGCAAAGTTTCGATTTTACGAAGAAGAATCCCAAGATGGTGGTGCTGTGTACGGGCGAGCAGCCGTGTTCGCTGGAGGATGCAATCCTGATGACCTTCCTGAATCTGGTAGGCTTTGACATTGCGCTCTTTGTCCCGACCGGGTATCAGACGATTGAGCGCTACCTCAATGGGAATTATCCGGTGGAGCACCAAATCGGCGAATACGTCTACGATTTGCAAGTGCCGGATTTTAACGCACTGACCCCAGTCAAACGTTCGTGGCTTGAAAACATACTGAAAAGAGGTAACTAACAATGGCAATGAATTTCAACCGTCCCGCAGGCGCACCGACCACGGCCGTCGCCGCCAAGCCGGAAACGGCGCTGATGGAAGTGCAGCCCTATGACATCATTGCGGATCAGCAGGCGACGCAGAAGCAGCTTGCCCATTCGCCTGAAATCGAGTCGCTGACCGCCGGCATCGACGTCAACGACTTGAACACGATTGTTACCTTCGGCAGCCACTCGGCGGAAGAAATCTCCAAGGCATCGGATGTTGTCCTGCGCAGCATGAACATGAGCCAGCTGGATGAATCCAGCAAGATGCTCAATTCGCTGGCGAAAATCATGGATCAGTTTGATATCAACGAGATTCGTGAAAACCCGTCGCTGTTTGGCAAGCTGTTCGGCAACCTGCGCAAGCAGCTGGACAAGATTCTGGCGAAGTACAACACGATGGGCAACGAGGTGGACAAAATCTACGTCCAGCTGAAGCAGTATGAAGGGGAAATCAAGCAGTCGAATCAAAAGCTGGAGACGATGTTCCAAGCCAACGTGGGCTACTTCCATGAGCTGGAGAAGTACATTGTCGCGGGCGATCAGGGCTGTCAGGAAATTCAGAACTACATGACCCAGCTTCAGCAGCAGATGGAAGCAACGGGCGACCAGTCCATCACGTTTGAATTGCAGTCGCTTCAGCAGGCGCTGGCGATGCTGGAGCAGCGCACGCAGGACCTGCGCACGGCGGAGAGCGTCGCTTTGCAGTCCATCCCCATGATTAAGACGATCCAGTTCAGCAACATGAACCTTGTCCGCAAGATTAACTCGGCGTTTATCGTCACGCTGCCTGTCTTTAAGCAGGCGCTTGCGCAGGCGATTATGCTCAAGCGGCAGAAGATTCAGGCGGATGCTATTTCCGCACTGGATGAGCGGACGAACGAAATGCTGCTGAAGAACGCCCGCAACACGGTGGAGCAGGCGAAAATCACCACGCGCCTTGCCTCTGGCAGTTCTATCAAGGCGGATACGCTGGAAACCACTTGGCGCACCATTATGACGGGGCTGGACGAAACGAAGAAGATTCAGGAGAGCGCCCGCACGCAGCGCGCGCAGGATCAGGCGAAGCTGGAAGCCATCAAGAAGGACTTCATGTCCCGCTATAACATGCCCAACAGATAAGGAATAAAGGCACTACCGCACAATTCGTTGGCAGCGCTGGCGATGCCTTTTCTGCCATCTGCTTCTTGCAGAAATCTCGATTTACCTCCAGTAAACCTTCGATTTCTGCAATCGCATCTGACAAAAAATGCATTCGCCATCGCACCAACTCATTTGTGCGGTATTGCCTAAAGCAAATGAGAAAACTATTTGCGCTTATCCTGATTCTGGGTGTGCTGGCGTGTGCGCTGGGCTTCTATGCCGCTGATACGTTTGAAACCAGCGACTACTACCGCGTGCTGAACCCCGTTTTCCGCACTGCCGTGGGTCACGACATTGACCCCGATACGGTGAAGGATATGATGGCGATTCATGTGGACGGCAACCTGCCCGGTGTCGGTGAATTTAACTTCTCGCTGAATGCCCTGATTGATGGCGGCGTTGATTTGCCGGGATTAGGGCATGTTTCCCTGTCCGATTTGCTGGGGAAGGAGCTGAACTTCGGCCAGCGCCTGCAGGCAAAAGCGGTGATTGCCGGATACGGCTGGAGCCACGAGCTCAAGCTGTATGGCGGCATTGCGGCAGGCGTGATGGCGTTCCTGCTGATTGGAACGCACCGCCCGAAGCGCAGAAGGTAAATTAAAAGGTTCTTCACGGAAAGTTGGGGGAGCAAACAAGGGCTTAGGCGAAGTCCCCAAAAGCTGCACGCGGAAGGAGCATGAAAGCGCGACCAACTCAATCGCGCGGAGGG
>ERZ827156.1409-NODE-1409-length-28600-cov-14.671922_pt1 | contig 28600 bp, 16 predicted proteins | sample MGYA00519919_ERZ827156 | MGnify/ENA primary metagenome ERZ827156 (study PRJEB31778, sample SAMEA3449269) | human gut metagenome | biome: human gut; feature: human-associated habitat; material: faeces | place: United Kingdom | collected 2010/2012 ...
CCGCAAAATTTGCTGAAAGAAAAGAGGGCATTCTTGTAGACATGCGCCGTAGAATACCGTCCCTCCTTCCGCAAACGACCGATGTAGAATTCCGCACATCGGCTAAATCCATTTTTGTTCATCATTTGCATCACTAATAATTTTATATATTATACCATTTGGCAAACAACAAAAAAACAAATCTTTTTGCAGACTTGAAGTACACTTGACAAATGCGATATTATTTTTTTAGATTATTAACCTATAAAAAAATATCCGGATGCTCACTAAACGGACATCCGGATATCACTCTCTTTCTACCTTCTGACTAATTACCTCTCTGAATAGTTTGCCAGATTGTAACATACCGGCTTCGTGCTATTACCTACACGGTAGATACCGAACTTAAAGTAATAACCATCATCGTCGTTACGTCCAATCATGATTTTCTCATTGTCCACAATGTGTTTCTTAACCTTTTTCCCTTTTTCCTGATAGTCCATCTGTACATCGAGCATACCCGGCTTTACAATTGTTTCTGCCTCTTTGCCATAGACTGTCCAATCGATATGAATACGGAATGTAATCCAACAATCTTTCGGAAAATCGGCGAAAGGCATTTTGTAAGCAATGGTCGATGCTTTATATGTAGATGTCACAGGTTTCATAACCGGTGTCTTTTCCGGATTTGAGTTGCAACGGTCGTCTTTATCAGTCAGCCATTTACGATCGGAGTTTGCTTTGATGTAAAACCATCCGCCGGAAAATCCGAATGCCAATGGAGGATAGCCACCTTGTTCCACCAGCCATCCGTTGGCCTTTCCGGCTTGATAAACGGGATTGCCTTGTTTGTCTTTCACCGGATTACCTTGCTTGTCCAGCTTGGGTTTCTTTTCGTATCCCATGTTTTTCTTAAAAATAGTAGTCTTGTCCAGTTCCATGAACTCATCAGCTGTCAGTTTCTTCACTTCACCCTGTGGAGTCTGTACCAAAGTACGATCCGGCATTCCATGCCATTGAGCAAAAATGGTGGAAACATCACTGCCTAATGTAGAAGGGATATATACCGAAAACTCATAATCGCGGGAAGCACCTTGCGGACAAATACCTTTTCCATGATGATATACAGTTTTCATTATTTGTGCTTTCTTATATGTATCGGCTGGTTTGCCTTTGAAATCATCGGAAGTTGCATAACAATAAGAAAATTCCGCACGTCCTTTTGTTTCCCCCGCTGCATATCCGGATAATGTGTTATCATCTTCTTTCAGTTCAAAACGATAAGAAGGCTTTCCGTTAAACATAAGGTTGAAATCACGTTGAATGGCATGCGTTTTTTTAGCTCCGACTGCTACCCAGCAACCATCTATAATCTGATTGACACATGCCGAATCTGCCTGTACATTTACACGCTCGGTTAGTGGCACCAAAGTCTGTGTTTCTATAGCCGGACCGGTTTTCTCGACTTGTTCAGCCATCGCCATGCATCCTGATGCCAGCACGCAAATAATAAAAATGCTTTTCTTCATTCTATTCGATATTAAGTTTGTTGACGGTGCAAAAATACGAAAGGCAACCTCATCGGTTGCCTTTCGTTTGTCTCAAATGCTTTCACATTTGTGTAATTTTGCTGTCAACACCCGCCTGGAAGCTTAATTGGGTGCTTCATCGTTCAAATCTTCTTCAAGCATATCTACTTTCCGTATACTCATTTTTCCATCGGCGGTGACCGTTATAGAAAGCGGCATATACAAATCTGTCTGCGGATAACAAACACTTGCGGCATATACAATGCCCTGCGGAGTGGTCTTGTCGTATACAATTCCTTCCAATATAGATTTCGAGAGAAATTTTGCATCGACTACGGATGAAAAATCATTCTTGGTAAATGTCTTGTTCAATACCGTTTCGTTACCGCGTGTCAGGTGCAGCACTATTTTATTGTCGACATAAGTATCTCCCATCTCATTTGTTACATGAGGCAGACTTTCGTCCGGAGTACGTGAAACAAAGGAATGATAATCTTTTCCTTTGAACTTAAAGTTAGTTTCGCTCTTAGACGTCTGCATACGCTGCAATCCGTGAGCATCTATACTGTCTATTCTTGCCAGTAGCGACTGATTATCTGAAGTTCCTTTTTTACCGCCACATGCACTCACAGCCACTGCCAATGGCAATAAAAGCCAATAAACTAGTTTTCTCATACGTAAGTTTTCTGTTTATAAATAGATGGCAAAGGAACAAAAAGAGCGGGATATTTACAAGTGTAACCGACATTTTTCCTACATTTGAAGGAAAGAAGGAATGGAAAGGCTATCACAAAGGGGGGCTCGACAACAGTGGCAAACCGGCCAGCGCATTTAATGCTTCCAAGAGATAAGATTATTGAATCCTTTTTTATAACTTTACGCCGAATCCAAAATATTTTATACCTGAAAAGTAAAAATGAACATGAAACACCCCAAACAGTTATTAGCTGTACTTTTGATGGCCGCCGCCTGCACTATGCAAGCGCAACGCAGTGAAGCACTGCTGGAGAAGAACTGGAAATTCAGTAAAGGAGATTTTAAAGAGGCCAGTCAGCCGGAGTTCAATGACACTAAATGGGAATCGGTTGTTATTCCACACGACTGGGCGATTTTTGGTCCATTCGACATGAACAATGACCTCCAAAACGTAGCAGTGACACAGAACTTTGAGAAAAAAGCTTCCTTGAAGACAGGACGTACCGGCGGTCTTCCTTATGTAGGTACCGGATGGTATCGTACCAGTTTTGACGCCCCTGCCGACAAAGAAGTGACACTGCTCTTTGACGGTGCCATGAGTGAAGCGCGTGTCTACATCAACGGAAACGAAGCTTGTTTCTGGCCTTTCGGCTACAATTCTTTTCACTGTAATGTGACTTCCTTATTGAATAAAGACGGTAAAAACAATACGCTTGCCGTGCGTTTGGAAAACCGTCCGCAATCTTCGCGTTGGTATCCGGGAGCAGGTTTGTATCGCAATGTACACCTGATTGTGACTGACAAAATCCATGTACCTGTATGGGGAACGCAAATCACAACTCCTCACGTCAACAAGGATTTTGCAGCCGTACGTCTCCAAACGAAGATAGACAATGCCGGTGAGAAAACAGCCATCCGTGTAGAGACGGAAATTCTTTCTCCGGAAGGTAAAGTTGTTACCCGGAAAGAGAATACAAGCCGCATCAATCACGGACAACCTTTTGAACAAAATTTTATTGTAAACGCACCCGAACTCTGGTCGCCGGAAAGTCCGTCGCTTTACAAGGCTGTCTCTAAAATTTATGCGGATGATAAACTGGTAGATACTTACACCACACGTTTCGGTATCCGCAGCATTGAATACATTGCCAACAAAGGGTTCTACCTGAACGGGGAGCACCGCAAATTTCAGGGGGTATGTAATCACCACGATTTAGGTCCGTTGGGCGCCGCTATCAATGTTGCAGCACTGCGTCATCAGCTTACGCTATTAAAAGATATGGGATGCGACGCGATCCGTACTTCTCATAATATGCCGACTCCCGAACTCGTTGCATTGTGTGACGAAATGGGATTTATGATGATGATCGAACCGTTCGATGAATGGGATATCGCCAAATGTGAAAATGGTTATCACCGCTACTTCGATGAATGGGCAGAACGTGATATGATAAATATGCTTCATAATTACCGGAATAACCCTTGCGTCGTTATGTGGAGTATCGGCAACGAAGTACCGACTCAATGCAGTCCTGTCGGTTATAAAGTGGCCAAATTCCTGCAGGATATCTGCCATCGTGAAGATCCTACCCGTCCTGTCACTTGCGGAATGGACCAAGTGACTTGTGTACTTGCCAACGGATTTGCAGCAATGATTGACATTCCGGGACTTAATTACCGTACGCAACGCTATCAGGAGTCATACGACCAACTCCCGCAGAATCTGATTCTGGGAAGCGAAACGGCTTCTACGGTCAGTTCACGTGGCGTATACAAGTTCCCGGTGGAGGATAAGAAAGGGGCTAAATATGAAGATCATCAATGCTCTTCATACGATGTGGAAGTTTGTCCCTGGTCGAATATTCCGGACGAGGACTTTGCATTAGCTGACGATCATCATTGGACCATCGGACAGTTCGTATGGACCGGATTCGATTATCTGGGTGAACCGTCACCATACGATACGGATTCATGGCCTAACCACAGTTCAATGTTTGGTATCATCGACCTTGCCAGTTTACCTAAAGACCGCTATTATCTTTACCGTAGCGTATGGAACAAGGAAGCGGAAACTTTGCATATCCTGCCTCACTGGACCTGGCCAGGACGTGAAGGTGAAGTGACTCCCGTTTTTGTGTACACTAATTATCCTACTGCCGAATTGTTTATCAATGGCAAAAGCTATGGAAAACAAAGCAAGAATGATAGTTCGCTAAAGAACCGCTATCGCCTGATGTGGATGGATACAAAGTACGAACCGGGTGAAGTGAAAGTAGTAGCCTACGACAAGAACGGAAAAGCGGTGGCTGAAAAAGTAGTCCATACTGCCGGAAAGCCTCATCACATCGAACTGGTAAGCAACCGTAACGAACTGACTGCAGATGGAAAAGACCTGGCTTATGTGACTGTTAAAGTAGTAGACAAAGACGGTAACCTCTGCCCTACCGATAATCGTCAGATAAATTTCTCGGTAAAGGGAACAGGTAAATATCGTGCTGCCACCAATGGAGATCCGACGAACCTTGAACAATTCCATCTTCCAAAAATGCATGCTTTCAACGGTATGTTGACAGCTATCCTGCAAGCCGGTGAAACTGCCGGAGAGATTGTATTTACAGCAAAAGCAAACGGAGTGAAAGCCGGAAATATTCGTATTCAGACGAAATAAGGCATACGCTTCAGCATATAACAAACCCACCGGATTTCTTTACTGAAAAGAAATCCGATGGGTTTCTTCATACAACTATCTCCGAAACTTGCTCACTTGTGCTCAATAAAAGCGACGTTATAAGTACTCTAGCTAAATAGCTTTCCAGAAGGCCTGAAAATCACGATACCTGCCGTAGCAGACCAATTCGTCTCCTTCTTCCACTTTCTCATTTCCCGGTAATTCATTCTTCACATGAAGCTCGGTCAGAGAGATACCCAGGCAGTTGGTGACCTTATTCGCCCGTTTCAAGCCTATCATTTTTAAATGAAACTCTTCATCCAGGTTTAACTCATTCACAAAATATCCTACAAATTTCTCCGGAACCGTGAACTTCACCACATAATAATCCTGATCGATGCGGAATCCTTCCATGTTAGTACCGAAGTCGAGCAGTTGTACCAGGCTGCGGGCAGCATCTTCTTCCGGAGTCAGGATTCGTTCCAGATCAAAAGCTTCAAGCACTGCTTTATGTACGGCATCAATAGCACGGGCAAAAATACGGGGAACCTTTTTCTGCTTCAACAGGGCAACGACTCGTATCGACGCACCAAAATTCTCTCCAATCGCTACAATAACTATATCCACACTATTCAATGGCAACACTGATAATGATTGTTCGTCAGTGGCATCAATGACAAAAGCTGTAGCAACCTTATCTTTGATGGAGTCTACACGACTTTCGCTTATATCCGCACCTATAATTTCGTGTCCCAAGGCGGACAGTTCTTCCGCCAACACATGGCCGTAATTTCCTAAACCAATAATAATATACTTCATAGCTTTAGTTTATTATGATGTTATCACTCGGATAACGGTATTTTGTATTCTTTTTCTGTTTGACGATTCCCAACATCAATGTTATTAACCCCACACGACCAATAAACATCAACAAAGACACCAATAGTTTGCTTGCGTCGCACAAATGAGGGGTCAGATTCAGACTGGAACCTACGGTACTAAGCGCAGAGACACATTCGAAAGTCAATGCCATAATGGAAACACCCGGTTCGAGTATGCTCAATGTGAAAATAAAAATGAATAAGACTCCCAATGACATGACTACTGTTGCATTGGAACGCCGGATTGAATCGTAAGACAATTCTCTGCCGAACACTTCCACTCGTTCAGTGCCACGCAATACGGCTACAAGATTCAGAACTACGACCGCAAAAGCATTTACTTTCACACCACCTGCCGTGGACTGTGATCCACCGCCCACCCACATCAAGAATAGATAAACCAACAATGTCTGCACGCTCAATGATGCCAGGTCGACACTGCTGAAACCGGCTGTTCGCGGACAAGTGGCATTAAAGAAAGCTTGTGTCCACTTATCTGCCACAGGCATACCGGCAAAAGAACCATTCCACTCAAAAGCAGCAATAGCCAATGTGCCGATTAATAAAAGCAGAAAAGTCATGATTAACACGATTTTCGTATTCAGGTTATAGAGGTGCTGCATTTTATGCCGATCCAGTTTGCGGGTACGAATCAATTTCCAGAAACGACGGAGGTGATACAATACAATATCCTTGAAATTGACAAGGATGGGGAAACCGATACCACCAAAGATAATCAATAGAGAAACGGTAATAAACAACCAATTATGGTTAGTCATCACCATCGGATTTCCTAAATTGCCGGAAAGCGTAGAAAAACCCGCATTGCAAAAAGCTGAAATAGAATGGAAAGCAGCAAAACCCAACTCTCCTTCCAGGGTCATTCCCAACGTTCCGTGAATACTAAACCAAATCGAAACCATACCGATCCCTTCAATCACTAAGGTAAAGCCTAATATATATAATAAAGTAGACAGCAAAGAACCTAATGAATTGGAACTAACCATATCACGCACAACAAGCTGGTTGTAGATGGAAGTATTCCCCATGAAGAACATGGCGAAGAAACTGGTTAATGTCATCACTCCCAATCCGCCAATCTGAATCAGCAGGATAATGACAACTAATCCCGAAGTGGTGAATGTAGTAGACACGTCTACCGGTACCAAGCCCGTAACGCATACGGCACTGGTAGCCGTAAATAAAGAGTCTACCCAGGTGATACCATTTACCGTGCAGCGCGGAAGCATCAACAAGCCTGCTCCAATCAGAATAATAGCCATAAAACTAACTGCCAATATCAAAGACGGATTGGTACGCCGTCCCAACAGACGCACCAGCCCATTGGACAGATTGAGGAAAGAAAGAACTAACAATAACAGAAGATGATAAAACTTCCCATGTAAGAATTCCCAAATATGCAAAATAGCTCCTTCTTCTTCCGGACGATGGAATATAACAGGTACCAACGTGAGATATAACAATCCACTCAATATCCAGGCTAATCGCCGGTATTGCTTTTTAGTATTCCGGTATTCCAGCGAGATATGTAAAGTTACATCAATCAGAAAAATGATCCAGACAGTTTTATACAATGTCTGTAAATTCGCCACTTCATCAATAGACAAGGGAAAGCCATGTTCATATACTACTCCAACAATCAATGATAAAGACGCCAGATAAGTGAGTGCTTCTATCAGCCCTAACAAAATACGTACATAGGGTTTTAGAAGTTTATTCTGATACAATAAAAACTTATGATAAATCTTCATATCATCTTTTTTAACAGGGTCGTGCAAACTTAACTAAAATAACAATCAAACACGATTCTTTGTTGACAAAATTTTCTGAATATTAAAAATTTGAGTACTTTTGGCAACAGAAAACTAAAAAACTACAATATTATGAGTGAAAAAAGAAAACGGTATATTCTACCGGAAGAAGAAATTCCACATTACTGGTACAACATTCAGGCTGATATGGTGAACAAACCTATGCCTCCGTTGCACCCGGGAACCAAACAACCGCTGAAAGCAGAAGATTTATATCCGATTTTCGCAAAAGAGCTGTGTCATCAGGAGCTAAATCAGACGGATGCATGGATCGAAATACCGGAAGAAGTGCGTGAAATGTACAAGTACTACCGCAGCACTCCGCTGGTTCGTGCTTATGGTTTGGAAAAAGCACTCGGCACTCCGGCTCATATCTATTTTAAGAACGAAAGCGTAAGCCCTATCGGTTCGCATAAGTTGAACTCTGCATTGGCACAAGCTTATTATTGTAAAGAAGAAGGAGTTACCAACATTACCACTGAAACTGGTGCCGGACAATGGGGAGCCGCTCTTTCTTACGCAGCCAAGGTTTTCGGCCTGGAAGCTGCCGTTTATCAGGTAAAAATCAGTTATGAACAAAAACCATACCGCCGCAGCATCATGCAAACTTTCGGAGCACAGGTCACTCCTTCTCCATCTATGTCTACCCGCGCCGGTAAAGATATTCTGACTAAACACCCCACTTATCAAGGTTCATTGGGAACTGCTATTTCGGAAGCTATCGAACTGGCACAAATGACTCCCAACTGTAAATATACGCTCGGTTCCGTACTTAGCCACGTGACTCTCCACCAGACTATTATCGGACTGGAAGCTGAAAAACAAATGGAAATGGCAGGCGAATATCCGGATATCGTGATCGGTTGTTTCGGAGGTGGTTCCAACTTCGGAGGTATCTCTTTCCCGTTCATGCGCCACACCATACAGGAAGGGAAAAAGACTCGTTTCGTTGCTGCCGAACCTGCTTCTTGTCCGAAACTGACACGTGGTAAGTTCCAATATGACTTCGGTGATGAAGCCGGATATACTCCATTGCTGCCGATGTTCACTTTGGGACATAATTTTGCTCCTGCTCATATCCATGCCGGTGGGCTTCGTTATCACGGCGCAGGTGTAATCGTTTCACAGTTGCTCAAAGATAATCTGATGGAAGCGGTAGATATACAGCAACTGGAGTCTTTCGAAGCCGGTTGTCTGTTTGCGCAGTCTGAAGGTATTATTCCGGCTCCCGAATCCAGCCACGCTATTGCAGCGGCTATCCGCGAAGCTAACAAATGTAAGGAAACCGGAGAAGAGAAAGTGATTCTGTTCAATCTTTCGGGACATGGTCTGATCGATATGGCTTCTTATGACAAGTATTTGGCCGGTGATCTGATGAATTATACATTGAATGACGAAGATATTCAGAAGAATTTAGACGAGATAGGAGATTTAGCTAAATAAATTACCTACCAGTTTCAAGTTTCACCACCGATTACACAGATTAACACAGATTTAATTGTAATTCGAAGATTGTCGATATAAAAATCCGTGCTAATCTGTATAATCGGTGGTATTTTTTCATTCCCTATATTTACTTTCTCTCTATTGAATACCTCCATATAAAAGATTTTGCTATCTTTGATGCCATTATTAATCTTATGAACTAATAATGAACAGCCTTAAAAAAACAACAATCTGTCTACTCTTTCTATGTATAGGGGTTAATTGCGTTTTTTCTGAAGTTCCGGAACAAATTAACTTCTCTTATATTTCTATTAACGAAGGATTGTCACAAAGCACCGTATTCTCTATCGATCAGGACCAAAGAGGTAATATGTGGTTCGCTACCTATGATGGAGTAAACAAGTACGATGGGTATTCATTTACAGTTTATCAGCATAATGAAGAAGAGCCGAACAGTATCGCTAATGATATTTCACGAATCGTAAAAACTGACAGTCAGGGACGTGTCTGGATCGGTACGCGAGATGGTTTGTCATATTATGACGAAGAAAAAGACAAATTCAGAAATTTCTTCTACGAGAAAAAGGGCAAACGGCAACAAATCAATGGTATTGCAGAAATTTCACCGGAACAGTTGCTTATAAGCACACAGGAAGGACTGACCATGTTCGATATTAAAGAATCCAAGTTTGTAGACGATTCTTTTAGTGCCGCTATGCACAAGCTTATAGCTTCAGCTCTTTACAGACAAGGTGATATTATCTATATCGGTACCCCGGTTGATGGGCTTTACAGCTATTCCATTCCTCAAAAGAAACTGGAAAAGATTACTCCGATAACGGAAACGAAACAGATTCAGGCCATTTTGCAGCAATCTCCTACCCGTATATGGGTAGCTACCGAAGGAGCCGGTCTGCTTCTGCTCAATCCGAAAACGAAAGAGGTCAAGGCTTATCATCATTCTTCTTCCAATCCTAAAAGTATCAGTTCCAATTATATCCGCTCTCTGGCACTGGATTCGCAAAATCGCTTATGGATAGGAACGTTCAATGATCTAAACATTTATCATGAAGGAAGCGATTCTTTCGTTTCCTACAGTAGCAGTCCGGTAGAAAACGGCAGTTTGTCACAACGTTCGGTTCGCAGTATCTTTATGGATTCGCAAGGAGGTATGTGGCTTGGAACCTATTTCGGGGGATTGAACTATTACCATCCTATCCGCAACAGATTCAAGAATATCCAGCGTATTCCCTATAAGAATTCTCTAAGCGATAACGTAGTCAGCTGCATTACGGAAGATAAGGATAAGAACTTATGGATAGGAACGAATGATGGTGGTTTGAATCTGTATAATACAAAGACACAACAGTTTACGCACTATATCTTACAGGAAGACGAACGGGAAATCGGTATTGGTTCCAACAATATCAAAGCCGTATATGTAGATGAACAAAAATCACTTGTATATATAGGGACACATGCCGGCGGACTGACTGTTCTCCATCGAAACAGTGGAAAAATGGAAAGTTTCAATCAGCTGAACAGCCAGTTGGTGAATGAGAATGTATATGCAATTCTTCCTGATAAAGGGGGAAATCTCTTATTGGGGACATTAAGTGCTCTGGTTAGTTTTAACCCGGAAAAAAAGAGTTTTACCACCATTGATAAGGAAAAGGACGGTACTCCATTTACTTCACAACGAATCACAATCCTGTTCAGAGATTCCCATAAACGGCTTTGGGTCGGGGGTGAGGAAGGTATATCTGTCTTTCAGCAGGAAGGAATCGAGATAGAAAAAGTGCCTATTCTGCCGGAATCATCTGTAACAAAGACGTTTACCAATTGCATTTACGAGGCTGCCAACGGTATCATTTGGGTAGGTACGCGTGAAGGCTTCTACTGTTTTAATGAGAAAGAAAAGAAAATCAAACGATATACTACGGCTAACGGTTTGCCCAACAATGTGGTATATGGTATTCTGGAAGATACTTTCGGACGTCTTTGGGTAAGTACCAACCGTGGCATTTCCTGTTTCAATCCGGAGACAGAGAGGTTCCGTAATTTTACGGAATCCGACGGATTACAGAGTAATCAGTTTAATACTTCTTCGTTCTGCCGCACTTCGAGCGGTCAAATGTATTTCGGGGGTATCAACGGGATCACTACTTTCCGCCCGGAACTGTTGCTGGATAACCCTTATACGCCTCCGGTAGTTATCACTAAACTTCAACTGTTTAACAAGACAGTTCGCCCGGATGATGAAACCGGTATCCTGACTAAAAATATCAATGAAACAGAAAGTATCACCCTGAAATCATGGCAAACAGCTTTCACGATTGAATTTGTAGTATCCAATTATATTTCCGGACAACATAACACTTTCGCTTATAAACTGGAAGGATATGACAAAGAGTGGTATTATCTGACAGATAAACGTACTGTCTCCTACTCCAACCTACCACAAGGCACTTATCACTTTTTGGTAAAAGCTGCCAATAGTGACGGAAAATGGAATACTGTACCTACAATGTTGGAAATCATAGTTCTCCCTATATGGTACAAGACCTGGTGGGCAATCATGATTTTCCTCGCCACTTTTATCGGTTTTATCACTTTCGTCTTCCGCTTCTTCTGGATGCGTAAGAGCATGGAAGCGGAACTGGAACTTGAACGCAGGGACAAGGAGCATCAAGAAGAAATCAACCAGATGAAAATGCGTTTCTTCATCAATATTTCGCACGAGCTTCGCACGCCGTTAACTCTCATCTTAGCTCCTTTACAAGAAATAATCAATAAGATTAGTGACCGCTGGACTCGTAACCAGCTGGAATATATCCAGCGCAACGCCAATCGTCTGTTGCATCTTGTCAACCAGTTGATGGATTATCGCCGTGCCGAATTGGGAGTTTTTGAGCTGAAAGTAAAGAAAGAGAATGCGCATCAACTGATACAGGATAATTTCTTGTTCTACGATAAACTGGCACGCCACAAGAAGATTACTTATACTCTCCACTCCGAACTGGAAGAAAAAGAGGAACTTTTCGATCCGAATTATCTGGAACTGATCGTTAATAACCTGCTTTCAAATGCTTTCAAATATACAGAAAGCGGGCAAAGCATTACTGTTACGTTGAAAGAGGAAAACAATTGGCTGGTACTGCAAGTTAGTGACACCGGTATTGGTATTCCTATCAACAAGCAGGGAAAAATATTCGAACGTTTCTATCAGATAGAGAGTGAGCACGTAGGAAGCGGCATCGGGCTGTCATTGGTACAGCGTTTGGTGGAACTGCATCACGGACGTATTGAGTTAGACAGTGAAGAAGGCAAAGGCAGTACTTTCTCTGTTTATCTGCCACAGGATATAAATATCTACAAACCTTCCGAATTAGCTTCTAATGACGCTAAAAATGAGGAGGACCAAGTTTATTCTACCAACTCGAAAGAGATGTATTTCATTGATACGGAAAAAGTAGAAAACGAAGCGATCGAAACCGGTGACAAGAAACGTGGTACGATTCTTATCGTAGAAGACAATAATGAAATCCGCCATTATCTAAGTAGCGGACTTGCCGAACTTTTCAATACACTGGAAGCCGGAAATGGTGAAGAAGCCCTGGAAAAGCTGAAAGAGAATGAAGTGGACATTATTGTGACTGATGTCATGATGCCTGTGATGGATGGTATCAAGCTATGCAAGAATGTGAAGCAGAATATCCGTACCTGTCACATTCCTGTGATTATCCTGTCTGCCAAAAGCGAAACCAAAGATCAGATGGAAGGTCTGCAAATGGGCGCGGATGATTATATCCCGAAACCGTTCTCGCTAGCTATCCTGACTACGAAAATACAGAATATGATGCGTACCCGCAGGCGTATGCTTGAACGGTATTCTAAATCTCTGGAAGTGGAACCGGAAAAGATTACGTTCAACGCCATGGATGAAGCTTTATTGAAACGTGCCGTAGCCATCGTAGAAAAGAATATGGATAATATTGAATTCTCTACCGACGAGTTCGCCAGAGAAATGAATATGAGCCGTTCTAATCTGCACCTCAAATTGAAAGCCATCACAGGTGAATCGACTATCGACTTTATACGCAAGATTCGTTTCAATGAAGCGGCAAAACTACTGAAGGATGGCCGCTATACAATAGCAGAGGTCAGTACAATGGTAGGATTTAATACGCCGTCTTACTTTGCTACGAGTTTCAAAAAGTATTTCGGATGCTTGCCTACGGAGTATATTAAGAAAGCAAAGGGATAAACAACTAGAGAGGTAAATCCAAAAATATTATGATTTTTACGGATTGGATTCCATAAAAATCATAATATTTTTGGATTTACAGAGAGTTTATACATAACAAACAACCTCAATGTATAAAACAGTACTTTTCTTTTTTCAGTAGGGTTTTGAGCTAAATTCATAGTTACAAGGATTAATCTAACACAATAGTCTTTTTAATAATTCTTCTTGGAGCTATTATTTTCTTCGTTCCCTAATAAATTTGCGTTCCACTTAAGTGGAGCGATAGTTCAACTTAAGTGGTTCTATCGTTCTACTTAAGTGGAACGCAAACTAGAATGTAGAGCTAATTATTATTTATAGAAGATAGGAAACTAAACACAGTATTAAGACAGCTTATCTCTTATTGACAACTAGCGTTTAGTTCGTCTCCGTACCGTTTCCCTCCCGTATCAAAATGAATTAGTTCATTTCATAAAAGAATAGGATGAAAGTTACATTATGATGTATAAAAAGCTTAATATCAGCCTAAAAACCGTTTTTCTAAACATTATTAATATATGATTCAACAATATTAATATCAAAAAATCATTTTTTGAACAAAGTGTGAACAGGACAAATCATCATTTCTAAATAAACAGATTACATTTGCAAACAGTAAAATATAACTTTTAATAATTAAAACCTAATAAAGTATGAAGAACATCTTTATTTGTTTATTCGCAATGTTCTTTCTGTCTAATTGCACAGACGACAAAGACGAATTAATCATTGGAGAACCCAACAACGACAAAGAAAACATTCTTCTCGATGAAGGTGAAGGAATTGAAAAAAAGCTATTTGAAGTTATCAATCTAGATTATAAAGGTCTAGAAAAAGTAAAACAGTACTATGAAGCAGGAAACTATCAATTAGCTGCTAATGCATTACTAGATTATTATCGCATGCGTACAGATGTAGTAAACCCGAATGTAACTCTTTTAGGAACTACAGCATCAGCAGTGGAACTAAACATTGCAAATCAAGCTCTGGACTATCGCTTTTATGTAAGGAACTTCCCTGAAACTAGAGGAGAAACCGATGGAGTTAGAGACGAGTCGAAAGATATTTACTATTCTTTCAAAAATAGTGATGGAACAATAAATTGGGACTTAAAGGTTGACGGCATAACAGATAATGAGTTCAAATATCAGCGTCATCGTCATCAGTGGATGGTACCTCAAGCTAAAGCGTATTACATGACTAAAGACGAGAAATACATACTGTCTTGGAAAGAAGTTTTCACCGATTGGATGAAAAATTATCCATGTCCGGAAGTTATTAAGGATGAATATTTTCCATGGTCCGGATTACAAATCGCAGAGCGAGTTAGCTCACAAGCAGATTTAATGACCTATTATATACATTCTGCCAATTTCACTCCTGAATGGTTATCCATCTTTCTCACTCAGTATGTAGATCAAGTGGAGAGCATCCGCAAACTCTATAAACCGGAAGGTAATATATTAGTAACACAGTTATATTCACTGACTTTAGCTGGTGTTTTATTCCCAGAACTAAAGAAAGCAGAAGAATGGGTGGAAGAAGGTACCCGCAAATTAAATGAACAAATAAAAGAACAGTTCAATCCCGACGGTATACAAAACGAGCTTGACCCGAGTTATCATGTAGGTGCTATTTCAGACTTCTATAACGCCTACGAAGTGGCTAAAGAGAATAATAAAGCACATTATTTTTCAGCCGATTATATGCCGTCCTTACGTAAAGCAACAGAATTTGTGATGGACTTAGTTTATCCGAACTACTCTGTAGAAAATTTTAACGACACTCGTTCAGGACGTATGCAAAAGAGTATGTTGATAAAGAATTTCACACGCTATGCACAGATGTTTCCGGACAACGAAGGTATGAAATGGATGGCTACCCAAGGTAAAGAAGGTAAAAAACCAACTTATACATTAAAAGCATACGAATATTCCGGTTATTACATGCTACGTAATGGATGGGATCAAGACCCTAGTAAAGTGTCCATGTTCATTTTAAAGAACAACTATAATCCTAAAAAGAAATGGCATTGTCAAGCGGATAATAATACATTCAGCTTATTCCATAAAGGACGTAACTTCTTCCCTGATGCAGGTGTATATGCATATAGTGGTGATCCCGCCAGAGATAAATATAACCAAAGTTTCTGGCATAATACAATGACGATTACGACCACAAATATCAATAAGATGGAAGGCCATTATGTCCATAAAGGAACACAAGACAATACAAATTACATAGTTACAGAGAATGAACCATACGAAAATTCATCTCTAACCCATAGACGTTCTGTATTCCACGCCAACAAAGAGTTCTTTGTGCTTGTTGATGAATTATACATGAAAAATCCTGAAGAAGCGTATAATACAGGCAAATACAATTTGAATTTCAATCTTTGTGCACCTGAAAATGAAATAACTTTCGACAATTCGAATTCCAAAGCAGCCCATGGCATACATACTAACTACAGTGATAATAACAATATTGTTATTTATACATCATCTGAAGATTATGATTCATCTGCAACTTTTAAAAGCAACGTATCCAATGATCATGGTGTGGTTAATATTGAAAATCGTTTAGGATATAAAATTTCACTTAGAAAGAACAAAGATAGAAAAACAATTCGTGCTATTACCGTCATATACCCGACTTCCAATCCAACAGGTACCACAATTAATGCTGAATTTACCGATGGAGGTTACACAGGAAAAGCTGTTGCTATCAAAGTCACGGTAAATGGTACTCCTTATGAGTTAAGCTATACAATACCAGAAAATAATAACTAATATCATAACACTATGAATTTAAAAAAACTAACCTCTAGATTCCTGGCAATCTTATCTATAGTAGTCCTGACTCTTACAGGCTTCTCATGCACGGATACAGAGACTACCAACACAACTGGCTTTGCCATCTATTATTACAGCCTCACTGATATAGGTCCATCAATGAATGCAGTGATTGAAAAGCCTACATATACAGGAGGTGAACCGACAGATTTCGTTATCACCGGAATCACTTTTAATGGTGAACCATACACATCCGAATCATTTATCATTGACAGCAAGGATGGTAGTGTTCGAATTGTTAACTCTGATAATCTACCGGTGGGATTATATTCCATCTCTGTAGGATGTAATAGCAATGGCAACTACCATGAATTCAAAGATGCCATACAAGTAAAAATGTTGCCCAGCGTTCCCGATGGAATTAAAGTAGAACCTGATTATATTGAAATCGACTTTGAAGAAATTGGAGAATCGAAAGCTACTGCAAAAGTAATAACAGAAGGTGAACACGTCACAATCCCCAGCGGCGGTTATGCAATAGCAGATGGTCCGGAGAAAGAATTCTTCAAGATTTCTCAAAGTGGAGTTATTTCTATTAATCCAGATGAAGAGGCTATAAAGAAGATGAAACCGGGTTTGCACAAAGTATCATTAAAACTGACTACTTTAGCAGGAGAAGGTATATTTGCTGATGCTATCACATTCAATCTGACTTCCAAACCAATAGATGTAACGTATAACGCTACCAATAAAGGTATCATGGAGAAAGAGTCTGAAACGAACGGACAAACAGAATATATCAGCCCTATGCCTGTCATTGAAGGTTCAACAGAGGAAGCTAAGTTCAGTATAGCTAACATTATTCCGGAAATAGCAGAAGGAAAAGTGACTATCAATGAAACAACCGGAGCTATATCAATCGCCAAAGGACATGGTATCACAGAAGCCGGAAACTATGAAATCACTATAAAAGTTTCCAACAAATTCGCTCCTGAAGGTGTAGAAATGCCAACTAAATTCACAATTCAAGTAGTTGATGAAATCACTCCTATATCAGGATTTGAATACGCAGCTTTAGAGATAGCACAATACGCGCCTATATCAGCTCAACCCAAAGAAGGAATGCAAGGAAACTATGTCACCTATTCATTCGTAGACCTTGACCAAAAGTTTGAAGGACAATTGACTATCAATCCGAGTAATGGTAAGATCACTGCAAAAAAAGGGAATAGTATACCAGAAGGCAGATATGAAGTTAAGGTACAAGCAGATAACAGTAAGGGAAATCCGACTATCACAACTTTCTTATTAACAGTTACTCCAAATCCTAATAATATAGTGTATGTATATTACGGTAATAACCTCGGATTGGATAAGGCAACAGAAGCTTCACAATATCGTATTAGAAGTGCAGCAGAATTGGGTAGTTTGGTTTTAACTCCAGAAACGAATTTAGATGATAAAGGTATTGTTTTCAAATGGAAGATAGCCACTAAATTCAATTTAGACGATCCTAATCAAACAGGATATCCTATGATAGATGAAGCAACAGGTGTAGTTCGATTCTCCCCGGATAATTTCAAAGAAGCTGATGCTCCTATCGCTTATCTAATAGTAGAAGCCACAGCCGGAGAAGGTGATCTTGCAAGAACTTTCAAAACATTCGTTGCTTTTGACTTTAATCCTAGTACAAATCCTATTAGAATAGAATATACTCCATTTGTATTCAAAGTAAATCCAAGAAAGGGAGGAATTTCTGTAGAACCTACGTTAGTCGGAGTAACAGATGTTTCACAATTTGTAATGGATTATCGTCGTTCATTCCGTTATCAAAATCTGGAAGGGCCTAAAACACATAAATCGGGAGCAATCACTACTGGAGATAAAGTAGATGCAACAGTATTTATGAACCAAGTATGGCGTAATTATTACGGATCAACAGCACCCAATTATGGAGCAAGAGCACCTATGTCCTATTATGATGGAATTTCTAATAAAATTAATAAGAAGTTATCAGATGCATTAGGTTATGTCGACCCGACCAAAGGATGGGCTGTCACCATTAATCCCAATAAATGGTTTGGTGATCCTGCGTATGGAGAAGAAAACGGACAATTTGCCAATGGTATTATGACTGGTCAAATGACCTATAGAACAGATGGAGATTCAGGCAAATTAAGCTCTGATAAGAATTGTCCCAAAGCATTCCCATTATTGATATGGTTTGATGAAAATTTCTAAATTAAAAGACATTACAATTATGTACAATATATCTACAAAAGCAATAAGCAAAAGAGGGTGGTTCACCCTCTTAGCTCTCATAGCTACAATCTGTGTTTCGGCACAAAACGTCAAAGGTGTGGTAGTAGACGAAACAGACATGCCTATGATTGGTGCTACCGTCATGGTAAAAGGAAGTCAAACCGGAACGACAACTGATTTTGATGGTAACTTTACTATCCAAGCCCAAAAAGGTTCAACACTGGTATTCAGCTATATTGGTTATAAAAATCAAGAAGTGAAAATTGCGCAAACAGACAAAAAGTTAAACATTAAAATGGAACCGGACAATGCAGTGCTTGATGAAGTTATTGTAGTGGGTTATGGTTCTATGAAAAAAAGTGACTTGACTGGTTCTGTAGCTTCTGTTGCCGCCAAGGATATAGAAGAATTTAAAAGCAGTTCTGTTATGGCAGCTTTAGGAGGTCAAGTGGCCGGTGTACAAATTACCCAAACTGACGGAACTCCAGGCGCAGGATTTGATATTAAGATTCGTGGTGTAGGAACATTAAACGGTGACGCTACTCCCCTTTACATTGTTGACGGTTTCCAAGTTGACAACATTGACTACTTGGCAAACTCTGATATTGAATCTATTCAAATTCTAAAAGATGCTTCTTCATCAGCTATTTACGGTGCGCGCGCAGCTAATGGTGTAGTGATGGTAACCACTAAATCAGGTAAGGTAGGTAGACCAGTAGTCAGCTACAATGGTTCTGCTACTTATCGTAAAATCACCAAACAATTAGACTTGCTCAACGCCTATGAATTTGTAAAACTACAGGGAGAACTAGATACCAAGTTTATCCCCGGTTATTACCGCAACGAAATCAATCCCGAAACAGGGGAGTATTACAAATATCGTACTTTGGACGACTATATTGGAGTAGAATCTGTAGATTGGCAAGGAGAAACTTTCAGTCCTACTTGGTCGCAAGATCATAACATTTCCGTAACAGGAGGTAATGACGGTACCAAATACTCTGCTTCTTTCTCTCATTACAAAGAAAACGGTATTTTCAGAAATAGCGGTTTTACTAAAACAACCGGTAAAGTTCGTATCAATCAGAAGATTAATAAGTATATTACAGCCGATGCTACTATCAATTATTCCAATACATTGAAAGAAGGTGCCGGAACTTCCGGTGATGGAGGACGTTTCAATATGTTAGGACAGATATTAAGATCACGTCCTACAGGAGGTCTGGCTAAAACCAATGAAGAACTACTGGCTAGTGCCATCGACCCGGCTATGTTGGAAACAGGCGAAAGTCTAGCACAGGTGAACCCCATCCTACAAGCTGAAAATACGACAGACAACAAGCGCTCTGAAATGTGGAGTGCCAATTTGTCTCTTACTGCAAAAATCACTAAGAAATTAACATTTAAGACAGCTGGTACATACAATACGACCAACACCCGTAGAGATGTATTCTACAAAACTCAGACAAGACAGGCCTACACTAATGGTCAAATGCCTTATGGAGAAACTCAGATGGGACGCGAAAAACGTTGGACCAATTACAACCAGTTAACATGGGTAGAAAAAATAAAGCAACATCGTTATGAAATAATGTTAGGTGAGGAACTCGCATACAGAAGTTCCGAATTCTTATTGGGACAAGCAAAAAATTTCCCTTCAGATAATATCGGTAATGACAATCTAGGTCTAGGTGCAGTTCCCAGTAAAGTAAACACCTCGTTTGGAGATAAAACCATGTTATCATTTTTTGCGCGGGGAAATTATTCATTCAACGACAAATATATGCTGACAGCTACTGTACGTGCGGATGGTTCTACTGTTTTCTCATACAAAAATAAATGGGGATTTTTCCCGGCTTTCTCCGCTGCATGGCGTATCTCGGAAGAAAAATTCATGAAACAGAATCTTCCTTTTGTATCTAACATGAAACTTCGTTTAGGATGGGGTATTGTAGGTAACGACCGTATTGCTAATTTCCTGTCATTAGACCTCTATACACAAAGTAAATATGGTATTGGTAACACAACTTCCACTGTACTGACTCAATCTCACCTGAAGAATAAAAATTTGAAATGGGAAGGTTCAAGTACTACCAATCTAGGTGTTGACCTTGGGTTCTTTGATAATCGCCTGAATGTTACAGCTGATTTCTTTATCAAGAATACCAAAGACTTGCTACTTGCGCAAAACCTAGCGTATGTTACCGGATTCTCATCACAAATGCAGAATATTGGTAAAATCCAGAATCGCGGTATCGAATTGGCTATTAATAGCACTAATATCCAAAATCGTAATTTTACCTGGAGTACAGACTTCAATATTTCATTCATTCGCAATGAACTGAAAGCTTTATCTTCAGGTGCCAACTATGCAGAAGCATATTCTAACTTCGATAGAACCAATTATACTCAATCAGACTATCGTGCCATAGTAGGCGAATCATTAGGATTGATTTACGGTTATGAATTCGATGGTATTTATCAAGTAGACGATTTCTACACTTCAGCCGCTACAGGAAAACTCATCTTGAAGCCGGGTATTACGAACAACACACGTTATGATGGTGGGGCTGCTCCGGGCGTAGTAAAATACAAAGACCAAAACGGTGACGGAAAGATCACTACCGCCGACCGCACAGTCATCGGTAATGCCATGCCGAAATGGTTTGGAGGTATCACCAACTCTTTTAGTTTCAAAGGAATAGATTTTAGTTTCATGTTACAATACAGCTATGGCAATGATGTGTTCAACGCAACCCGTCAGTTTGCAACCGGTTCACAAGACCAGCGCTACAATATGCTGGCAGAAGTCGCCGATCGTTGGAGTCCTACCAATGCATCCAACAAAGTACCCTCAACGAAAGGGTATGTAAAGGGAGACGTGTACTCACGCTTCGTAGAAGACGGTTCGTTCCTACGACTGAAGAACATGACATTAGGATACAGCCTGCCGAAAAAATGGATTAACAAAATCCACATATCCAAACTTCGCATATATGGTACTGCACAGAACTTGTTCTGCATCAGCGGATATAGCGGATATGATCCGGAAGTCAGCACAGCAGCCAGCAATCCTATGACTCCCGGTCTGGATTGGGGTGCATATCCAAAGAGCAGAGTATTTACATTCGGACTTGATGTTCAATTTTAAACGAGTATAACAATGAAAAAACTAATATATTATATATCAGCACTGGCTTTATGCACATTGTCTTTCACTTCATGTTCCGATTTATTGGATGAAGATCCGAAATCAGATATTAGAAAGAACCAATATATGAACAATGCATCTGAAGCCAACAATGTATTGTTAGGAGTTTACCGCAACATGGTGGCAGATAACCTTTATGGTATGAACTTATCATGCATATTTGATTTAACTAATGACCTGGCACAATGTGAAGGAAACAGTACCAGTAGTTTCCGTGAATATCCGGCTAATGCATTCAATCCCAACAATTCGTATGTGCAAAATACATGGGCATCCTTATATAGTGCTATTTATAGCGCCAACGACTTTATAGAGCGTCTGGAAGTTAAAATGGTTACATACAATCTAAACGATCAAGCACTCGCCACTATGTATTTAGCGGAAGCAAGAGCATTGAGAGCATTGTATTATTTTGAGTTGGTACGTTGGTATGGTAACATTGCATTAATTACTAACACATCCGAATCATCTAAAAATCCGTCAGAGTTCGTTCAAGCAGATCCTCGCGACGTATACAAGTTCATTGAAGAAGATCTTAAATTTGCTATCGAAAATTTACCGTTTGAATCGGATGACACCCTGCGTGCTAACACTCGATTCCGTTTTTCTAAAGGCGGTGCATTGGGATTGCTGACTCGTGTATATGTCACTTGGGCAGGCGAACCCATTAAAGATACAGAAAAATGGAAACAAGCTGCATTGACGGCAGAGAAGCTTATCAACTCCGGTAAACATCATATGTTAGATAATTATGAACAACTTTGGGAAAATACATGTAATGGTACATGGGATCCGGCAGAAAGTTTAATTGAGGTAAGTTTCTATGCAAATTCTGTTACTGGTACAGCCAGCGAAGACCCGGTAGGGCGTATTGGTAAATGGAATGGAGTCAGAGTTACCGAAATTCCAGGAACACGAGGACGTAATGCTGCCAACGTTAAAGTAGTACATACATTCTTCCTAGATTGGTTAAACAAAGAAAAAGGAGATAAACGCCGTGATCTTTCCATAGCTAATTACAAATATGATCCAGATAAATCTTTCTGGGCAAAACCGGAGGAAGTAGACAAACCTACAGCCGGCCAAAAAAATAAGCAAAATTATACTCCGGCAAAATGGGACACTGAAAAGTATGTAAAAGAATACAACTTCTTACTGAATAACGATAAATCAAATGTCAATTGGTATATATTACGCTATGCAGACGTATTACTCATGTATGCAGAAGCACTTAACGAATGGCATCATGGTCCCAACAATGCAGCATTAGCAGCTCTTAATATGGTTCGCCGCCGCGGATATGGACTTCCTTATAATGAAGCAAATACAACTGTTGATTTAAAATCAACATCATACGAGGGATTCCAAGAATATATCCGGAATGAACGTGCCTATGAACTCGCTTTCGAAGGAAATCGCCGCCAAGATTTAATACGTTGGGGGATGTATTATGAAACAATAGTGAATACTTATATAAAATTAATTGGTTGGTATCCGGAAGCAAACTATGTAGCTTACCAATATACCCAAAAGAATAAACACGAACTACTCCCTATCCCAGCTCGTGACATGAGTTTGATGGAAAACTTCAAGCAGAACCAAGGATGGGGCGACTAATCTTTTTCTGATAAAAAAATCTATAATTTCTCTCCAATATGCCTTAATTAGGGCATATTGGAGAAAATTAAAACCTTTTTCAACAAAATCAAAACTTGAAAAGCAGAGTTCAAACTCCTTTTGGACAATCCTGCAACACAAAGTTAAGCCTTTCCACTACTTTTGTATCAGTTACAAAACTTCTAAAAACAATCACTTAAAATGAATAACATGAAAAAGAAACTTGTTCTCTTTGCTTCGGTTAGTATTGCACTTGCATCGTGCCAGACAACCCCAAAGGAAGACTACAGTTGGATAAAAAAAGGACTGGATGTAGCTTCTGCCCAATTACAACTTTCTGCAGAAGAGGTTAGTGGTACGGGAATGTTGCCACGCTCCATCCGTACCGGCTATGACATGGATTTCCTTTGCCGTCAGTTGGAAAGAGATTCATCAACATTCAAAGATTCACTACGCGCACAACCCACTGCTGACCAGCTAGGCAAACGTCGCCTCTGCAACGTTTATGACTGGACGAGTGGTTTCTTCCCCGGCTCATTGTGGTACGCATACGAACTGACAGGAAACGATACACTGAAAACTCAAGCCATCCAATATACAAATCTGCTGAATCCGGTACGCTATTATAAAGGTACGCATGATTTGGGATTCATGGTCAACTGCAGTTATGGCAACGCAGAACGTCTTTCACCCAATGACACCATTGCCGCTGTGATGAGAGAAACTGCCGATAACCTCTGCGGCCGTTTCAACGATTCTATCGGCGCTATCCGTTCATGGGATTTCGGAACATGGAACTTCCCGGTTATTATCGACAATATGATGAACCTCGATCTTCTGTTTAATGTAGCCAAAGCGACAGGTGACAATAAATACAAAGACATTGCTATCAAGCATGCTATGACTACCATGAACAATCACTTCCGTCCGGATTATACTTGCTGGCATGTAGTAAGCTACAACAACGACGGAACTGTTGAACGCAAACAAACTCACCAAGGCAAGAATGACGATTCTTCATGGGCACGTGGTCAAGCATGGGCTGTATATGGCTACACAGCTTGCTACCGTGAAACAAACGACAGTACTTTCCTGAACTTCGCTATCAAAGTAGCTGATATGATTATGGATCGCGTTAAAACAGACGATGCTATCCCCTACTGGGATTATGATGCACCTGTGACTGAAGAAACTCCACGTGACGCTTCTGCCGCTTCTGTTACCGCTTCAGCATTGATCGAACTAAGCACAATGGTTCCCGACGGACAAAAATATCTGGATTATGCGGAAAAGATTCTGAAGAGTTTGTCAAGCGACGCATATCTTGCAAAAGTGGGTGACAATCAAGGTTTCATTCTGATGCACTCTGTCGGCTCACTGCCCAACGGTTCTGAAATCGACACTCCACTGAACTATGCTGACTATTACTATCTGGAAGCATTGAAGAGATTCATGGAATTGAAGAAGTTGAGGGTTGAGCATGGAGAGTTGAGAATAATCCAATAATACAAAAGCAAGAGTGTTCTCAATCGTAAATAGTAAATCGTAAAATCGTAAATTATATCATGAATAAAACTTTAAAGTATATCGTTCTGCTGGCAATCGCTTGTTTTGTAGGCAAAGCTAGTGCCCAAGAACTGAAAAGCGAAGTATTTTCGCTTCTTAACCTGGACTATCCGGGATTGGAAAAAGTGAAAGCTTTGCATCAGGAAGGTAAAGATGAGGATGCTGCCAAAGCATTATTAGACTATTACCGTGCACGTACCAATGTAAAAACTCCGGATATCAATCTGAACAAAGTGACTATCAGCAAAGAAGAACAGCAGTGGGCAGATGACGGATTGAAACATACATTCTTCGTACATAAAGGTTATCAGCCTTCTTACAACTACGGAGAAGACATCAACTGGCAATACTGGCCGGTGAAAGACAATGAACTCCGTTGGCAATTGCACCGCCACAAATGGTTCACTCCGATGGGAAAGGCTTATCGCATATCCGGTGACGAGAAATATGCTAAAGAATGGGCACATCAGTATATCGACTGGATTAAAAAGAATCCGTTGGTAAAGATGGACAAAAAAGAATATGAGCTGTTAAGTGATGGAAAAATCAAAGGTGAAATAGAAAACGTACGTTTCGCATGGCGCCCGCTGGAAGTTAGTAATCGCCTGCAGGACCAGACTTCACAGTTCCAGTTATTCCTCCCTTCTCCTTCTTTCACTCCGGACTTCCTGACAGAATTCCTGGTGAACTATCACAAACATGCTATACATATTCTTGCCAACTACTCTGATCAAGGTAACCACTTGCTGTTTGAAGCTCAACGTATGATCTACGCCGGTGCTTTCTTCCCTGAATTTAAAGATGCTCCGGCATGGAGAAAAAGCGGTATCGATATTCTGAACCGTGAAATTCATGTACAGGTATACGAAGACGGCGGACAATTCGAACTCGACCCACATTATCATCTGGCATCTATCAACATTTTCTGCAAAGCATTAGGTATCGCGGATGCGAACGGATTCCGTAAAGAATTCCCGCAGGATTACCTGGATACAATTGAAAGCATGATTATGTTCTATGCAAACATTTCTTTCCCTGATTATACCAATCCATGTTTCAGCGATGCTAAGTTGACAACAAAGAAAGAAATGGTGAAAAACTACAAAGCATGGGGTAAACTATTCCCGAAAAACCAAGCTATCAAATACTTCGCAACCGAAGGTAAAGAAGGCGCATTGCCGGATTATATGTCTAAAGGTTTTCAGAAAACTGGTTTCTTTGTATTCCGCAATTCATGGGGAATGGATGCCACTCAAATGGTAGTAAAAGCCGGCCCGAAAGGAGAATGGCACTGTCAGCCGGATAATGGTACATTCGAACTTTGGTTCAACGGCAAGAATTTGTTCCCGGATTCAGGTTCGTATGTATATGCAGGTGAAGGCGAAGTGATGGAACAACGCAACTGGCACCGTCAGACTTGTGTTCACAACACGGTAACGCTGAACAACAAAAACTTGGAAACTACAGAATCCGTTACTAGATTGTGGCAACCGGAAGGTGCTATCCAAACTTTAGTGACTGAAAATCCTAGTTACAAAAACTTGAAACACCGTCGTTCCGTTTTCTTCGTTGACAACACTTACTTTGTCATTGTAGACGAAATGATCGGTAGCGCCAAAGGTTCCATCAATCTTCATTATCAAATGCCAAAAGGAGAAATCGCTAACAGTCGCGAAGACATGACATTCCTGACACAATTTGAAGACGGAAGCAACATGAAACTGCAATGTTTCGGTCCCAACGGTATGTCGATGAAGAAAGAACCGGGATGGTGCTCAACTGCTTATCGCAAACGTTACAAACGTATGAATGTATCTTTCAACGTGAAGAAAGACGGCGAAGAAGCTGTACGTTACATTACAGTTATCTATCCAGTTAAGAAAAGCGCAGATGCCCCTAAATTTGCAGCTAAGTTCAAGAACAAAGCGTTCGATGAAAACGGACTGGAAGTAGAAGTGAAAGTAAACGGAAAGAAACAGTCATTAAAATACAAACTATAATAAAGCTGACTAAAAAGTCGGTCGCATCTCAATTTCTCCTCCTTCCGGAAGGAAGGGAATTGGAGATGCAACCGACTTTTTAGTCACTCCCCTTCATCATTATGGAAAACTATTACACCCCCTCTGCCCTACTCCTCCCACTAGCTGCACTAAGTCTCGCTTCCTGCGGCAATCAAAAGAAAGAAGAGACCAGACAACCGAACATCATCTTCATGATGACGGATGACCATACCACTCAAGCAATGTCCTGCTACGGAGGTAATTTGATTCAGACTCCTAACATGGACCGGATTGCCAACGAAGGTATCCGTTTTGACAACTGCTACGCTGTCAACGCTCTTTCAGGACCTTCACGTGCGTGCATCCTCACCGGTAAGTTCAGCCACGAGAATGGTTTTACCGATAACGCAAGTACGTTCAACGGAGATCAGCAGACATTCCCCAAACTGCTTCAACAAGCCGGATATCAGACTGCAATAATTGGTAAATGGCATCTTATCAGTGAACCGCAAGGATTCGATCATTGGAGCATCCTTAGCGGCCAACACGAACAAGGTGACTATTACGATCCTGATTTTTGGGAAAACGGGAAGCATATTGTAGAAAAAGGATACGCCACGGATATTATTACTGATAAAGCCATTGAATTCCTCGAAGGTCGCGACAAGAACAAACCTTTCTGCATGATGTATCATCAGAAAGCTCCGCACCGCAACTGGATGCCTGCTCCCCGCCATCTGGGTATATTCAACAATACCACTTTCCCGGAACCGGCTAATCTGTTCGACGACTATGAAGGCCGCGGAAGAGCAGCCCGTGAACAGGACATGTCTATCGAACATACACTGACAAACGACTGGGACCTCAAATTGCTGACTCGTGAAGAAATGCTGAAAGATACCACCAACCGTCTTTACAGTGTATACAAACGTATGCCTGTTGAAGTTCAGGATAAATGGGACTCTGTATATGCCGGACGCATTGCCGAATACCGCAAAGGTGACCTGAAAGGCAAATCATTAATCAGCTGGAAATATCAGCAATATATGCGTGATTATCTGGCAACAGTTCTGGCAATAGACGAAAATATCGGCCGCCTGCTGAATTATCTCGAAAAAATTGGTGAGCTGGACAACACAATCATTGTCTACACCTCCGACCAAGGTTTCTTCCTTGGCGAACATGGCTGGTTTGACAAACGCTTCATGTATGAAGAATGTCAACGCATGCCGCTTATTATCCGTTATCCGAAAGCAATTAAAGCAGGAAGTACCAGTAACGCCATCAGCATGAATGTGGACTTTGCTCCTACATTCCTCGACTTTGCCGGAATAGAGATTCCATCAGATATTCAAGGAGCCTCCCTGAAACCCGTATTGGTGAATGAAGGCAAAACTCCTGCCGATTGGCGCAAAGCTGCTTATTATCATTACTACGAATACCCTGCCGAACATTCTGTGAAGCGTCATTATGGTATTCGCACACAAGACTTCAAATTGATTCATTTCTACAACGACATCGACGAATGGGAAATGTATGACATGAAAGCTGACCCAAGAGAAATGAACAATGTCTTCGGCAAACCGGAATATGCTGAAAAACAAAAAGAGCTGATGCAACTGCTTCAGGAAACTCAAAAACAGTATAAAGATACAGACCCGGATGAAAAGGAAAAGGTTCTTTTCAAAGGTGACAGAAGACTGATGAAAAATCGCTAAATGATTATTTTGCGGAGTGCCCTGAAAGGGCTTAATTATATAGCGTAGGGCAACGCTCTACGTAAAAACGACAATCTGAATTTGCGCCCTGAAAGGGCATAATTGTATACAG
>ERZ827156.1420-NODE-1420-length-28486-cov-4.055292_pt1 | contig 28486 bp, 37 predicted proteins | sample MGYA00519919_ERZ827156 | MGnify/ENA primary metagenome ERZ827156 (study PRJEB31778, sample SAMEA3449269) | human gut metagenome | biome: human gut; feature: human-associated habitat; material: faeces | place: United Kingdom | collected 2010/2012 ...
AAGAAGTGGAGCATGCTGAATCCGAAGGAGGAGAGTGCGTGAGAGTGTTTGTTTCATTTCCGTTTTCCATTGACTCGTTTTCATTACCAGTCATCCATGAAGACGATTTCATTTGCACAAGGGGTGAAACTGTGCTTCCTGGTCGTGATTCTGTTAAAGAGCGAAATCCGGGAGCACTTGCTCGAATCCTCGTTCTTTGGCGTGTTTGCACTTTTTGATGGAGTTTACAAGCAGGAGTACAGTGTATGTCGTCACTTTTCTATGGGGCGTATTTCTCCCGATTTTCTTTTATTTTTCCATCTATCTACCGTACTGTAAGAGAATCCACGAGGAATGGAGTGTTTCGAGTCCCGTCGCTGTTGCAATCCTGAACTGATGTGTAGAATCTGATGTACTTCATGTCGTTTGTGATGGCATCATCTGTACTATTGTAGGATCGGTGAGCGATTGTGTGATGGGTAGACTGGCCATGGTCTTGTGGAAGGTTTGGGGCTTTTTCACCCCCTTCATCATGTACCTGTTTCTCTCCTGTAGTATCGACGTTCTCAATCTGCTGTGGCTTCTTTGTTTGAACAAATCCCGTTATGTGAAGTATATCGATGACTGTGCGATTGCGAAGAACACCTTTGGCGTCTGATCCTCTACAATTCACCACCACGCTTCAAACCCACCTGCAGTGAATCGCCAGCCGATGTGTCCACCACAACTCGAACACACCAGAATCTCCCATTTGTATCCCGGGAACCACGTGTCTTCGGAAGAGGGTTCTGTCACGGCTGTGTAGTTCATCAGCGATTTGGACGTGATCACGCTGAAGGAGATGCCAAACCGGTTCACGAAGACGCTGCGAACGCAATTGCCGCCGAAGAGGTTCAGCCGCTGGTAGGACAGAAAGTGGATCAGTTTCTGTCGGCACAAGCATCTCGCTGTAATGGACTCCTATTCCTCACTACACGCCATTACACCCACTCGGCAGAGAGAGTTGGCGAGGGTAATCCGTTCCAGCGGGTCGTCGGCCAAAAACAGCTTCTTCTCTTCCTCGTAGTTGACAAGGAGCTGGCTGCTGAGGAGGTAACTCAGCTCGACAGTGTCGGAAGGGAGGGAGCGGAGGATCGCATCGTCGGATTGGCTGCTCTGGAGTGAAGGAAGAGAAGAAGAAGAACATAGAATTGGTTGCACGAGACGAGGACGCGAAGGGCCGTTTCTTGGATGGCGTGTTCGTTGTTGTCCACAATGTGGGGAAGAAAAACAGCCTTGCCGAGAAAAGGATAAGCACCTAGTGGTGAGAGAGATCGTAAGGAGAAACGGAGAGGAGATTCATCGGGGGCGTGAAAAAGTGGGGGCAGAGTGGGGTGAGGGACACTGTCGTCTTCCTCCAATAACTCCACTTGACCCGTGATCGTGCGGTTGATGGACACGCTCACGGACTTGGCAATGCAGCGTCGCTTGCACACGAACACCACTCCGATGCAGTAGGTGGACTCGTCCTAGGATGAAGGAGTAATGCGAGCCGTACGAAGTGGGCCTTCTCGACAGCAACGGTGCAGCCATAGAGAAGTTCAGATTCATCGTCATCGTCATCGTCTTGGGGATTGGACGGTGAGCAGCCAATCACGCAGGGGACGAGCTTGGACTCTTCCGACGAGGTGCGCAGTCCGAGGAGCTGGAGGAGAAGCAGTACGATGCTGGGATTTGCGGTGACGTAAGGAATGCGCTGATGAGGGAAGGGAATGATGCCCTACAGTAAATACAAGAAGAGGCGGCTACACGCAGCGGAATGATGCAGGCCTTGCACTCCTTCGAGACGCTGGCATCACGAGAAGGATTATCCGCAGCAATGTCGTGGACCAGGTGGTTTTCTTCCTCATCTTCCCGAAAATGGAGTAGGTAGTCATGAGAAGCAATCACATTCTCTTGGAGTGTGGGCGGCTCTGGATTGGACTCATCCTCATCTTCATGAGGACTATTATGAATGGACGCAACTACGGCGTTGTCGTTCCAGCTAGCGATAGACAGATCATCGTCATCAAAGCCATCATTCTCCAAAGCATCTTGCATCTGATAATCGAGAGCTTCCACATCTCGAACACTGTCGATATCATTGAAATCCGCACTGCTTTGGCCTGATTCAGAATTCTGACTAGGACTGAAACCAATACAACAGCGCGACTATATTACATGCGCAAATTCATCTGAAGAATCGTCGTACCCAAGTTCTCCTGTATATAACGAAAACACAAAGAGCACAACGGGATGAGCCGTCACTGTTCCAGTAATCATTGTCACTGTCCATAGTGTACGATGGCAGGTGAATGAGTGGCGGGAAGGAATAGGGAAGGGATTAATGAAAGCCAAATCCCTGCTGTGTCACACAATAAGATGCTAATCAAGAACACTGAATAAGGAAAGAAACAGGAGTCTAAACAGACAATACAAATCGCTATCCGGACATGTTCACAGTAACACCCTTATGCGGACTCTCCACGACTGGAAGCTTCTGCACGTGTCCTCTCTTCTTGCTCATGATATTGTACAGAATCGCGCCGATTGTGGCGATTCCAACACCGAGAACATTTCCCGCGGATAGCCGCTTCCCGAAGAAGAGAGAGGTGGCTACAATGATGGCGACGCGCTTGAAGGTGCTGGTGATGGAGTAGGATAGGGAGGAGAGTAAAAACATCGCCTAAGCATCACTGCGCGAATGAACGGCAACCTTGTAGGAAGAGACGGAGCTGACGTACTGAATGAGAGCGCTCAGAACCATGTCTCCCCAGCGGATGTAGGTCGTCGACTCGCGGCGCAACTCCATGGTGATGATGACTGGAAGGAGGAGAATGCAGCTCAGCGTGCAGTTGCATAAATGGATCTACTGGTTGATGAGCAGGAAAAAGAATACGAATTCCTTTGTCAGGCCCCTCTTCATCAGCATCTTCAGGTACACTCCCTGCCACACGCTCACGATCGTTGAAACGAGTGCGCAGCCGAAGCCCATCCAAACAAACCTATTGGTGAAGATCTACGAACATACGAACTCGACCTCCTTCACAGAAGCGTAAATGACCCCGAGAACAATCGGGATGAGAGTGATGAGAGTGCGCATATCTACCATTTCTCCAGTCCAGAGGAAGACAATCACCACGTTGAAGAAGGGTTGTAATGCTTTGATTGTGTGCGTCAGAGACACTGGAATCATTCCGTAAGACGTATAGGTCAAGAACTTGGCAGCCATCATGGCGAGAGCCAGAGGGAAGAAGATCCGAAAGGAGGATTTGAAGGAGATACACTTTGCGTACGCCTCCAGATCCTTTCTATGAAACCACGCCATACGGAGAGCTAGAGGGGAATGAGGAACACAATCTTTACTATCGCAAATGAAGCTGACAAGAACATGAAAGAAGGTGAGCGTCAGCGGGTTTACGGCTCCCGGAGCGGCGATTAGCCGTTTATTGATGATCGTGGCCAAAATCGAGAAAGAATACCACAACGTGATAGCAATCGCGACCTGCGCGTGAGAGAAAAGGCGAGCAAACCACTTCGGCAATGAACACCATCTGCCGTCTCCATTTATGCGTATCATAGGTGTATTTCACATTGACGTCATCACTCAATCCATCCGCATATGATTCATCTTTGCGCATCTCCTTGTTGGCGTGAAATAGCCCGTTGCGCGTGCCTTGGGGCCCACGGATTCCAGTGATACGTGCACTTCACTTCTTGGGGTCGCACTTCAAGGAAAACCTCACTACAGCGATCACGCAGGAAATGAAGACTTGCTTGTTGGTACTCGCTCTTCTCGCCACTGTTGTTTCCCTTGCTGTTTTCTGATGGGGTAGGCTCTTTCCTGGGGAGTGTCGGGCCAGAATGTTCACTATATCGAGAAGGAAAAGGTGGACGAATTTGTGAAGAATCACCCTCTCGTCCTCGTTCATTGGTATGCTTCGGTTGGCGTTGATTTCCGGATTGACACGGTAGTGGTGTAGCTACTGCAAGGACTTTGCTCCCACCTGGAGTCTGATGAGCGACATTGCGGTGGAGGGCAACAACGCCTTCCAGGCGATTAAGGTGGAATTGGGAGACGATAAGGAGTGGAAAGATCGTTTCGAAGTCACGTCTTTCCCCGAGTTCGGAGTGTTTGTCGATGGGAAGTATGATCGTTTCAACGGAAAGAAGGACGCCGGGTCCTTGATGGTAGCGTGCATTACCAATAGAGATCTTCTCCACTTTGTTGCGAATCGTACTGCGGATGGAATTCTGCATCTCGGCAATGTGGAGGCGGTGGAGTATCTCCACCAGCACAGCAACGCAGTCGTTGTCAGCCTTTTTGACGATGACGTGCTTCTTCGTCCTGGTGCTTATGACTAGTCCGTCGAGGACCAGACCTTTAAGAGTTGCGTGCTTCGTGAGGAAAATGTCTTGTTCGTGAAGTTGTCTGCGAGCGTCCGTGCCGATTACATGACGGAGGTACCCTATTCCTTTTTCCCTTATGATCAGAACAAGCTCGAGAAGCCGACCATCCTGATGCTGAAGTCCTACGATGAGCACCGCGTTGTCTTTGATGGCGATGCATCAGACCCGTCTCGTCTTCAGCAGTTCCTCCAACAGAACAGCAAGCCAGTGGTGTACCCCACGCACAACTCTCGAGCAGGTCCGCCACGCCTGGGTCACTCATAGTACAAGGACGCGTTCTATGACCGCAGCGTCGAGTGGCTCGTTCTTCTGATCGACGCCAAGAACGCCAAATTCCCGTCTGCGCTCACAGCGGAATATGTGGAGGTGGCGACAGGCGGGCAGGCTGAAGCGTAGTTCTGCAAGGGCGTGAAGGGCGCGACGTGTTACTACATCCAGCACGACGAGAAGAATGTGTACGAGTTCTACGTGAAGGACGCGAAGGTGGAGTACCCGCAGCTGATGGTGGTGCACCGCACGCGGGGGTACCACTTCAAGTACTACCTCGAGCACACCAAAAAGGTGGGGCCGGAGGGGTGGCGGTCCTTCGTTGAGGGGTGCCTGGCGAAGACGATAAAGCCGGTGTTGCCGTCGCTGCCCGTGCCGAAGATGCAGAGCGGCCCAGTGACGGTGGCGGTGGGCACGACGTTCGAGGAGCTGGTGATGAAGAGTGAAGAGGACGTGGTGGTGCAGATGTACTCGAATTACTGCGATCACTGCACGAAGATGCTGAAGCGGTTCGAGAAGGTGGCGACATTCTTCAAGGACCAGAAGAACATTCGATTTGTGCGATTCGACGCGAGCGAGAACACAATCGATGTGGAGCAGATTTACGTGGAGAATGGAGTGGGGTATGAAGAGTAGGTGAAGTACTTCCACAGCGTGTTGTATGTGCGGAAGGGAAAGGAGGTGGAGGTGATCGAGTACCCGCGGAGTAAGAAGGTGTGGAGAACGAAGGTGGGAGTGCAGCGCTGAAATAAAGCGTAGGCTCTGATCGCGTGGGTTGCGGACCAGATGAAGGGGAAGGAGGAACCTGTGGAACCTATGGAACCTATGGAGGAGGAATTGTGAGATGTTTGTTCAGAAAACAGAACAGTGGTGATTTTCATCCTCCTTGTTGTCTTCGGGAGCCGGACGACTCACGAGGAGAGCGTTTTCTTCCACATCATACGACGGCGTCCGGGTGGAGGGATTGAAGGCCTTCAGAACGACGAACAGTATGGCAATAAGAATAACAACAAGGAAAGAAAAGCGGATGTAGATGGACGTGTTGCTGGTGATCTGGGGCATGTTGTTCTTGAGGAACGTCCGGAACTCACTATTCACATCAGCACGCTTTCCAGTGCTCACATCGAGTTCAGCTCCTTGGTGAAACGCACTCTCGTCTTGTCCTTCTTCACGATCAGCACTGTGGGCATCTTGTCCAGTTTGTACTTGTTGCAGATGTGCGGGTTCACGGTGCAGTTCACCTAGAGGGAAACGAGCACTCTCAACGCCACTGTCAAAAAGCGGGGCTGGATGAAAAACTCCATTTCTTCGGCCGCTTCCTTGTAGCTTTTCATCTCCTTCTCGCACGTCGGGCAATCCTAGCGCTCAATCGGTCAATGCGGGAGGTACGCTATTGTAAGCGAATAAAACCACAACGGGAGTCTCTAAGAAGGAGGTCTTCAGGTCGTCGTTTGTCAACTCATAAACGGGTGAGGCACACTACGGTAAACGTGAAATAACAATCTTGCGGTTAAAACCAGCACCATGAAGAGGCAGAGAAGAAACTTCATGAGCTCGGTGAGTGAAGAAATCAGTAGTTTGAGCGAATTGATCTGGGGTGTTGCTGATCAAGACTCACTGCACGTGCATTCCCGAAAAGGGAGCGTTTTCCTGTTAACAAATCAGGTCGAATTTGCCCGCTCGCCCAAACCATCATCTAAAGTGCAGGAGGGGCCTATGTACAGTCTCTTTTTCCTTCTTTTGCTCGCGTGGGTCCGTTGTGACCAATACACGAAATCGTTGCCGTTCGTGCTTCGTGTTTGATGTGTAGCGGTGTAAACCCGTTAACAAATGAAAAACTCGACAGCTATCTTTCCTCGAATTTGACTGTGATTGCAATGTGGAGCAACAAGGACTGCGTTGATTGTGACATGGAGCTGTATACGCTCTTCAAGATGGTGTATAGTTTTTCCGACAAGGAGGAAGTACGCTATTCATCGTTGTGTTGACGCTTCGTAGGTGATTGTGGCTGCTGCGAATACGGGTATTGACAGGGAGTTCGAGGAGAAGTATGGCATCGCTGAGAGTTCGAGGAACGCCCAGTACCGTATTTTCGTGAAGGGCAACCCTTCGGGATTGTCCAACACGGAGCACAAGCCCACTGTTTCAGACGCGTTGTTTCCCTTACGCATAGCTCGAATGGGTGAAGGACGTAACCGGGTACTCTCCCCGCAAGGAGTACGTGTTTTTCCTAAGTGACCACAATTTCGGCCAACTCAAGACCAAATTCGGTGACAGACATGTTCTGATGCTTTTCTGCAGAGCGTCTTCGTCGAAGTGCCAGAATCTAGTTTCCGGATACCTCACCTCTGCCTATGTTTTCCGGGTAGGCGTTTTCGTTTTGATTCATGGTAGCATTCCCAGAATTCGCTTTTCGTTTATGTGGACTGTTTCAACAATAAGAACATCTGCAAGCTCTACAATATTCCCGATGTTCCTGCGTTCCGCTACATCGCCCCCGGGTCCGATGACGTGGTGAATGAGGGACTGAAGAGCGTCCGTGGCGAGAACATCATCGGGTACATGAATGAGAAGTGTGGTAGGCGCGATGGTACTGCTTGACCGACCAGGAACTCGTTATCGTGTGAATGGGAACTACGATGAGATGTACGGCAGGCTTCGCGAGCTGGACTTAATCGCGCATCAATTCATGAACAAGGTGAGGTCATATGGGCAGAATCATGTGCAGGATAACAAGGAGTATCGCATGGGACTGATGAAGACGGTTCTGGACATGGTGGACGCGCATCCGGAGGCATCTCGCTACTTCAACATGATGAAGAGCATCATGAAAAGAGGAGACCCGTCCATCATGGAGGAACTGTCCTCTCTGAAGCAGAAGCTGAAGTCCGCGGAGGTGGGCTCGAAAGAGTGATTCTGGCAATGTCAACTCAGTGTTAGGAACAAAGCGCTGTCCGCCCGTCTGAACGTGGTGCACCAGTTCGAGAAGATCGTGACGTGGAAGGAGCTGGTGCTGTGCCACCCGTGGAACATCGACTATCTGATTCAGCGGAATCACATGCTTCTGCTGGTTCTCGGTCCGGACTGCGACACCTGCAAGGAGGCGCTGGAGGTGTTCGTAGGCGACGGTCTGGAGCGTGAGGCATAGACGACGCTGTCGAAGCGCGGTGTACGGGGAATCATCATCGCGAAGATGAACGGCGAGAAGTACTCTGACTTTATCGTGGCGGAGAAGTGTGTGCATGATGCATAGTACCCGTTCCAGATCACCCAATTCCCTGCTGTCTTCTTTTATTACAAGGGAGGGAATTACGGCGAGCCGGTTCGCGTGACGGCGCCGGTGTCCGTATTCCCGCTGATCGATTTTGTGGAGGATCGTTTAGATGGTGTGTGCGAGGCGAGGGGATGATCTGTAGAGTATTATGGAAGTGATCTCTAAGTGATGGCTTGTTTGTTTCCACTCTCTCTGTGTTGTTTCAGCATAAGGTGAGGAGCTGTGCCTCTTTGTGGAGATGAAATGGCTTGGATGGTATCTTTCTCACTGAGGGAACAGAATTGGATGTTTCTATTAGGAATAAGTGCTACACGGCAATCCGTATAGCGCAGTACATCCAGGATTCCAAGGCGGTGACATCTTTCTCTTCTCCGATGGACAAGAAACGCTTCCTTTTCTCTGCTGTGGTGACCTACTACATGGTCTATCTCACTATCATGTCGCTGGTACCCGATACGGGTCTTTCAGCGTCTTTGGGAGATACCCTCCTTTCGTCCACGGTCACCAAATCGTACGTGAATGGTAGTTTTGGTCACTGCACGTAAGATGTAGACTTCCCCAAATTCATGAAGACGAAGGAATTCGAAGATCTGGACTACGACACGCGAGACCGGCTGGCGTCCGAGTATCTCTTCAAGGAGGGCAAGAAGATTTATGACTGCGTGAATCGGGGGAACGACACGAAGAAGTGCTTTTCCTTCAAGAAGGATGTGATATACTCGAAAACGAAGTACCGTGACGAGGACATGGTGATGAAGTATCCGCACCAATACAATCTGCTGATCAACAATCCCGATGCCTGCGCAGGGAATCCGCGCGTGGTCATTGGAAGTCCGGTGGGTCCTCGGCAGTACTTGGAGCGTATGGGCACGCGCAAGTCGTGGGGAAGCGTGAAGGAGGTGGATGGAGTCAAAGTCCTCCATCTCTTCTTCGTGGGTCAAGACGAGAACGATCCCGTTGGAGACCGGATGCTGCGAGAGGAAAGCGAGCGCTATCACGACATCATTCAGTTTGACATGAAGAACCACTTTATGAACTTGACGCTGCTCGCGATTCTGACCTACAACTGGACGGACGTGTATTGCCCGAACATCCAGTATTACGTTCGTTCGGACAACGACATGTGGTTTAACCCGTACCGCTTTGTCTCATCGTTCCTGATGGTGGATCGGACGAACTCGCTCATGGGGAACAAGATTGCCCATGGCCAGCCCATCCGCGTGGGCTACAGCCGCTACTATCTTTCAAAGACGGTCTTTCCTGCAGAGGTCTTCGACCCGTACATGTCCGGCTGCTTTTTGGCGATGACGCGCGATGTGCTTCACACGATCGTGGAACGCTGTGTGGACATCGGCCCGATCATCTACTTTGATGACGTGTTTTTGGGACAGATTGCCAAGATCGCGGGAATTACGTTGGTGCCGTTCCCGTACTACAAGGTGTCGTACACCCCGATCGCCTACTCCGGAGAGAAGTACAGCAAGATCTGGGCCGTCCATCGCTATACGCCGACAGATAACGTGGCGCTGTGGCAGATAGCGTCTTTGTAACTTGTCGTGTTTGTGAGACACCCAAATGGTTCTCGTCATTTGAGGAGAGGGAGTTGTGACCCGCACAGCAAAGAACTAACTCGCAATTCTGACAACAAACACCCACACAACACGCTAGATCCTTCATTAACACAATGGCGGAATCGGCAGATCTTCCCCTCCTGATTCCTCTTACACACACGCGTATTCACAAAATCAAAGCACAGCTTCTCCGTCGCCACGGAGAAGGGATTCATCTCATTCGCCGCGCACGGCGTCAGCGCCCACGCGTTCGCCTCATACTCCGACAGCCGTCCGTACCGATACAGCAGCGCCACACGCTCCGGATGGCAGTCCACCAGATGGCGGCGAGGACAGTGCCGCCCGCACAGCTCGTTGGGACACCTGACCCTCACTCCGCTCACCTACACTCACCTTCCCGTCAGGTTGAACTCCACGCACAGCTCCGCGTCCGGCTGCGCGTATTTGTTCATCTCGCCAGGGTAGCGCGGGTGCACGCTTGGCATGCCTATCTCATCACCCACCACCACCGCCTACTCGCCACGAAGAACTTGTTCTTGTACTGTCGAATCAGCATCACCGGCACCTATGTCTCATTTCTCTCCATCTCCACCACCTTCCCATTCCGGATCTTGTCCACCACCGTCTCCACGTGGTCCACCGGCAGGTGCCGGAATCGGCAAATCCCCGCGGTCTGCTCCCGCCTGCACACGCCCGAGTTCAAAAAGTCGTAGCACAGCCGCGCGTCAGGCGGCGCGTTGGGGTTCAGGTCCACGCAATGGCACGTCATTTGGATCTGCAGGTGGGCGAAGTCGTACTTGGACGACACCGCCAGCAGCACGCGCAGCAAGTTGCCCACGTCCTCCGAGTGTGACAGCGCGCTGTTCACCGGCTGCGCGTGCGCTGTGCGGGCGGGCTGCACGGCTGTTTGCGGTGGTGTGTGTGTGGCTTGCATTGCTTGCATTGCTGGCATTGCTGGCATTGCTGGCATTGCTGGCATTGCCGCGCCGTGCGACGAAAACGGCGAATTGGCTTCGGGGGGCGTGCGGGAAGATTCGGTGGATTCGGAATCTCGGCGCGTGGAGTGGAGCAACGAGCGCTCCGAGCGCGTGAAGACGACGGCGGAGGCGGCGAGCAGCGGCGACGCCGTGTCGTTCTCGCTGTCGGTGACGGCGAAGGGGCTGGCCTTGCGCGCGCCGCTGGTGAGGGAGAGATGGTGGACGCGCAACGGGGCGGGCGAGGCGCTGTGAAGCGAGGAGCGAAGGGAACGGCGACCCGAGCTGTGAGCCGCCAGAGGCGACTTCGGCACGGCGGAATCGCACATGAGGAGGGCGCTGAGGTCCTGAAGGCTGCCGGAGCCAAGACGAATGCCGCCGCGTTTGCCACCGCCGCGATGGAAGATGGCGGGAACTTCTTGATAGGCGGACTTGTAGTCGATGCTGGAGTTGAGGGGACTGTCCGGAGTCGAGGAGCCGAGGATGGACGGGTCCAGCACGGGCGTCGAGCTGTCAATGCGGTTCGGTGAGATGGCGGAGGAAACTGTGGATAAGGCAGGGGAGGGACAAGTACCGTAAGCAGATGGAGAAATGCCGTCATTCTCGTTTAAAATGCTGGACTTTCCAGAAACACTGATGGGCATGGAGTAGCGGCTCTGGTAGCCGCGCTGACCGTCAAGCCCAGACATGGTGTTGTTGTAAAGACTGTCATAGTAGTGCGCGCTAACAGGATGCATAATCTCGGCATCCAGACCCTCTTCTATTTCTCATTCAAACACACAGCCTCCTACGGGATCCGTCTTGATACAAATTGTGCACATCTCCAGAATACAGACTCCAACGGTTATTTCGGTTGTCGTGGTACGGAATGTCGCTGCGAACATCGCTCTGAAACCGCGTCGTGCGGGTCGACAACTCGACGGAGTTGCGAACGAGAGAAGGGGGCTCGCTCGCGTTTTCCCCCATTTCATTCATCGGATCTTGCATAGTTCGGAATTTGTCTTGCTCTTGCGTAGTTCTTCTTCCGCTGTATTCCGGTGGTAAGGATAAACTACGCAGTTAGCGGGAGGGAACGGATCGAACTCCATGCAGAGTGTGGGAATCCTATCACAGAAAAGGGAACAGTGAACAGGGATTCAATGTGTTTCACACTTCTCCCGTTTGTTTTGGTAGGGTGGGGCACCACTTCAATTTGAATAAACGGATTGCATCATTTTAGCCCGATTTCTGGAGCCATGGGACTTGCGTTTTCTATCTCCCTTGAATGGTAATGAATCGTACGTCACAACAGGGAACATACACGTTGTTTTATTGGCATATCATCACGTGCCATTCATTTCCACGCTAAGGAATTCTGCTGAATGAGCGACACTGATTCAGAGAACAAGCAACAACCTTCTTCTGAGAAATGGGTTTGGCGCATCGGCTTGTTCGTCCCATTTGTGTTCCTGCTTATCGTTGTTATTCCCTCTCGCACCAATCAACCTCAATCCATCACTCAGGAGGATGCGATCATCGAGCCAGAACAAGAACCAATCACCATGGACCCGAGTACGATGAAAACAATAACCATTGAATCAAACACTGGAAATGAGTATGCAATTACCCACCTGGATTTGAGTAAATACGACGATCTGGAGGTTCTCCGCATTGGCAACGGATGCTTTAAGAACGTGAAGGAGGTGAGAATTGTGGGACTGCAACAGTTGGTTCGTGTGAGTATCGGGAGGAATAGCTTTACGAGGGAGCGTGAGAATGGGCGGAGGAGCAATTACCGTTTCATTCTGCGGGATTGCGAGAGTCTGAAGGAGTTGCAGATTGGCAGGGGATCGTTTTCTTCTTACTCTGCCATTGAGCTGGAGAATCTGCCTGCCCTGACGGAACTTACGATCGGAGATGTGAAGGCGAAGAGCAACAACTTCTTCGATTCATCGCTTGAGTTGAAGGGTTGCAAACGGGTTTGCTCCTCATCAGTAGATCTGCCGCAACTATCACATGTCTTCTTTGGAGAAAGCTCCTTCTATGCATGCAACAGTGTTGTTTTTGAGAGTGAGGGACTCCGGCTGCTATGATGGATAGACTTGCCCCAATTGTCCAGTATTGTACTCGGACCCGATGCCTTCCGTTTTTATGAGAGCGAAGCCAGCTCCTTCCTCACCCTGAAGAGCAGCTTCTCCCCCTTCTCTTCATTCGCAGACCTTTCAAAACTCGCCACCATTCAGTCCCCCGCCACCAAGCACAAGTCCTTTCGAGACGTTCACCACCTTCACTTCGAGAGTCGTTCCTCCTCTTGCTTCTCACCCCAAGCACTCCCCTCCCTTTCCATCGTCACTCTCCCGCCCATGGCCTTCAGCAACAGAGAGTCCATTACCATGACCAGTTTCGCTTCTCTTCCTCATTCTCTGTAGATGTCGGAGGGCTGCAGTCAAACCCTCTCATCCCTTGCCTGCTGAAGGAGGCAGAGTTGTGTTCCTGCGCAGATTTGAGGTCCATCGATGCGTACATCACCCGTCTCTCCGTGGGCAACAACTGCTGCAACGACAGAAGCCTGACTGTCATTGACCTGACGGGAAACAGCTTCCTCCAGGAGCTGTCCATTGGGAACAACTCCCTCAACGGCGTGAGAAGAGTCACGATTGCGGGGCAGAAGAAGCTCACGTCGATTTCCATCGGCAACAACTGCTCGCGAACAGAGCACACCGACGACAAGGCCTTCATCTTCTCCGTCTCGGAGTGCCCGGTCTTGAAGGAAATCTCCATCGGCAGCTACTCCTTCTCCACCTTCGACCAGTTCAAGGCTGCCAATCTTCCTTCCCTTGAAACGGTCAGTATTGGCATGGCGGAAGAAGACGCACAAGAATACTCTGTTTCATTCCGTAGGGTCTGAATTGGGGTGTGATGTAGATCTGCCCAGCAGTGCGGCGGAAATGGGAAGAGGGCTGTGGGAACGGGCAAAGAAGGGAGTGGAGTGGGTGAAATCAGGAGCGGAATCCGCAGGAACGAGTGGAGTTGCGCAGACGCTGTGGGAGAAGACAAAAGAAGGCGCACAGTGGGTGCGAGCCAGAGCGGAGTCGGTGGTAACGAGTGGAGGTGGAGAGAGAGAATGATGATTAGCCCTACCTCACAGCAAGGACATCATCACAGGCACAGGGTCTTTTCAGCAGTGTGAGAGTGTGGTTTTTGAGAGTGGCTTTGCTTGGCTGCCATGAGGGTTAGACTTGCCCAAACTCACGTCCATCCGATTGGGGTATAACGTGTTCAGTTTCGACAGCGTGAAGGAGCAGACGTCTCTTGTTCTGCAGGGTACGCGCTGCTTTGTGCGTGAAGGGTAGACTTGCCTCGACTCCACCAGCTCATCACTTCTCGTCGCGTGGTACTCGGCAATACCTTCCGATATCCACGAAGGATCACGCTGGAGAGTGGGGGAGATGAATGGCGATGAGGGATAGACATGCCGCGGCTGACGAATCTGATGCTATCTTCGTATGCGTTTGAAAACAAGAAGAAGGTCACTGTGGATAAGAAGAGTAACTCCCACTGCTGTGGATTAAGGGTAGCCATTGGTGCCTTCTCGCAGTTCTTTGCCTACTGGTGTTTGTTCTACTGACTCGATTTTGCACATCCTGGTTCGGATTATCCCTCTTCTTCATTCTCTTTTCCGTCTCTCATGAATAGCCTCATATTAACGGGTATACCAAAAGTACTTCTTGCTGCCAGATTATCTCCTAGGAGTGTGCGTGTGATTCCGATTCCCTTGTCCCTATCATGTACCACCAATCCATCTATTTCAGAACGTAGGAGCGATGAAGATCTCTTCAAGGGCATTCCATTGAGCACAAACCAAAACCATCCGAACAAGGCTCCAAGATCTGCGGGAAGTGCACAGAATAATGGAACTGTTAAGGGTGCACAACGCTTCTGTGGCAGTAATCGTGTAGCTCCACCCATGTCCAGTCCTGCTCCTTCCAAGCCGTCTACTGCGTCTAAACCCATCCTGAACGTTCGCAAAGCGACTCCGATGAAGCAAGAATCCGCGAAGGACAGTGATCAGTCACAGCCCTTGCTGTTAACCCCCAAAGCACGCTTGGGTACGAGAAAGAAGACATCTGCACAATCCGAATCGAGCAAACAGGCGACACCTGACCATTCGAAGGAGCCAGCAATGCCTTTGATTGCAAAGAAGCCGGTCATTGCTTCAAACCCGAGGAAGAAGACACAGACTGCTTCTGATCCGAAACGAACGGTCGTATCTGCAGAATCGAAGAAAGCGCCACTGCCTTCCGATTCAAAAACAAAGCCAGTTGCTATGCTGACTCCGAAGAAGAAGCCTGTGCCTGCGTCGACTCCGAAGAAGGAAGCAGCTGAGAATACATCCCCATCTGCTCCGGACTTGAAGACAACTCCATCCGTGATGAACGCAGGCGCGAAGGAGTGGAAGCCAACCGCTGCTGCGAAGCATACGCTGGCCCCAAGACTGATGCCAAGGGGATTGCTAAAACCGGCCGTGCGAAAGGGAAAACAGAACTTGTCATAGCCATTTGTTTCCTCCAACAAAGTACCGTCTCATAAAAGAATTACAACCACGAACACCACGAAACACCCATCTTCATCACATTGTCCACCCTCGTCGCACTGTCAATCAGCAGCTTGACAGAGCCATCGTTCCCTTCGGGACGCAACCGCTGCATCAGCAATTGCACCTTCTCCATGAGAGCGGCGTCCGAAATGCTGATAGGAACGCCCTTCAGGCCCATCAAGCTGGAAATGTGGAAGAGGAGGAGAATCCTCATCATCAGCACGATCGATGCATTGCGATCTTCGCACACCTTCAGAAGCTCGTCCAAAACCACTCTGAAATTCCCGAGGTACTGATTGTCCCCCATAAACATCATCATCGTGTTCCTATCAATAAAGGCACTGTTTCTGGAATTCGGAAGGATATGTCATTCGGAAGGGAACGGCCGCGAGCGGCTCGTCAAGACCGCAGGAGGGCGTCACAAAGTGAAAGGAGAGAAGAGGGGAGAAGACTTCGCCCGATGCCATGTCCATTACGAAATCCCGCGGGGAAAGAGAGGAGGAGCTAGAATGAAACGCCCACGCTGCCCTCACTTGAAGAAGCACTGCAGGAAGGAGAAGGTTGCGAGGTTCTTCACGAAGGCGTTCTTCCACCGCTCGAAGCCCGTGATCGAGGGCATTCGCTTCAGTCTATTCCTCAGCGCCCGCCGCGATAACAACATGAACCGACTCAGCGACTCGAAGTCCACCGCCGACCGCGGCGATGGCACCTGCTGCGCGACGCTGGCGACGCTGTAGCCGTTCCACGCGGCGTAGCTCGGCACGGCAGCCAGCAGCATCTCGTCGTAGTCCAGCCCCTTCTCGCGCAGCAGCGCCTCCGCCAGCGTGAACAGGCTCTGCTCGGCGGGTCCCTCGCGCACCAACACGTGTCTGGCGCCAACGGGCAGCAAGCAGCGGCCACCGCAACGCAGGTGCTGCGCGGCGAAGGCACTCTCCTCCAGCAGGCGGTCCAGACACCACTCCAGTGTGCGCGCCTGCAGTGAACACACCATCTGCTGGGCCGACATCGCGCGCAGCCCGTAGCGCACTGGCCCGCTCGCCGCGGCGTCGGTGACGACGGTGAAGTGCCGGGATTGGTAGGCGGGGCTGGCGAGCGACGGCGTGAAGGAAGCCACGGCGAGCGGGCGCAACAGTGTGGGCGTGTGGGAGGCGATGGCCGCGGGGAGGGTGACATAACGCAGACAGCCGGTGAGCGGGCGCAACATGGGGTCGGGCAGGTCGAAGGAGGCGACTGAGGTGATGATGGCCGCCAGCGCGCGCTTCCAGTGGAGGAGGCGGGCGTGCAGGGCGTGCAGGGAGGTCAGCGCCGTGGGCGGGAAGGCCGAGACGCCTTGAATGAAGTCGGCGAAGAAGGCGTCTCCGTAGCGGGCGATGAACTCCTCGTTCACGGACGGCGCGGAGGGGCGGAAGATGCGGTTCCCGACCTCTCGCAGTTGCGCCGTGATTTCCTCGGGGATCGAGTCGTCGAGAGTCGTCGTCATGGCCTGGCAGGCCGCGTCCAGGAGGAGAGAGAGAAGATAGTGCAGCTCGCGTACGGAGTCGTGCGTGGCCGCCAACAGCGAGTCGACGAAGAAGACGTTCGCGGCGGTTTCTCGCGGGGACACGCGAATGAGCGCCTCCCACTCGCCCTCCATCTAATCGTCACAATCTCACATCACACCCACGTCGCTGATCGCCTTCTCCTGCTGCACCCGCTGCAGGCACGTCTCGCTTCTCCATTTCAGGTAGTAGGTGTAGATCGCGCCGTGGTCGCGCCGGACAACCCGCCGCACGGGCGCGAGGAGCTGGAAGAGATGCGAGTCGGCGGGGAAGAGAAGCGACAGGAACGGGAGGAAGAGACGCGACGGGAACTGGTCCAGAAGCACTGACAGATCCGACAGCGACACCTTGTTGCTGATCACGCGGTTCAGCAGCTTGAGGATCAGCCGCGCGTCCACGTGCGCCTGCTTCTCGAGCGAGGCCACCATCGTCGCGACCACGTCCTTCATGGGCTCCGCCCCGGACAGCAGATTGCTCCAGTCGTGCCACAGGTCCCCGTCGTCGGGATTCAGCGCCACTGCTTGCGACAGCGCGGCCAGCGCCTTCGCGCGGCCCGCGTCGGGAGGCAGCTTCGCGCTGAGCAGTGCTGCGATGGAATTGAGCATTACTGCTTTGTCCTTGCCCTGCATAATGGAGAGGTTCGCGTGGGTACACAGCTCCGCGTCCACCTCGAAGCCCGCGCCGATCGCCACGTCCACCATCGCCGCCACCAGCCGCGTCAGCGTCGGAACCGACAGCCACTTGCGCTGGAGGAGTTCGTCCGCCAGCTGGACCATGCCGACGACGTCGCTGGCACTGGCGAACTTCTCGAGCAGCTGCAGCCCGTACCACTCCACGTCGCCGCGCACCTCCTGCGCCGCCTTCTGGAAGCTCAGCTCGTCGAACTTGGCGAAGGCGAGCTCTCGCCAGTGCATCAGCAGCCGCCAGTCGCAGCAGGGCTCCCAGCGCGCGGGCAGGTTCTGTCTCAGCGACGCCATTCGGTTCAGCTGGTCGAATTTGGACAAGGGAGAGGAGAGAAGGGCAGTCAGGCTTCGCAAGTCGTACAGCTCTTGCGCCACGCGACTCAGCTCCTGGCGCTGCTCCGGCGATTGTGTGTCGAACTGCGCCATGCGCGCCAGCTGCGTGAGGAAGAGAGAGGGAAGGGAGGCAAGCAGCGACTCCAGCGCTTCGCTCTTCTGCTGCAGGAGCAGCCCGCGGCCGTAGAGAAGGAGCTGGTGGATGCCCAGCGCCTCGGGCGAGGGAAGGGTCTGCACGAACGCCACGAGCTGTCTGCCGCTCACATCCACCCGACACGCCTACTCGTAGTCGTTCTTCATCGCCAGCGTCTCCACGCGCCAGACCACGTCCTCGCCGCACAGCGTGCCAGCGATGTCATCCCAGTAGTCCAAATCGCGGAGACACTCCTGTTCGCGCTGACGCAGGATTGCGCGCGACCACGCCGGACCCTCCGTCTTCGCCGCCTCCTCGAAGGCAAGACACGCCTCACGGTACTTGCCTCGTCCTTCGAGCTCTAGACCCCGTTGCAAGGACGCCTCGCCCATGGCAAGCGCAGCGCCGATGGCGAGAGGCCTCTCCTTCGCCTCGTTCTATGCCTCACTCGCTCGCTCCACGCCCACGTAAACGTCGTAGAGACAGAGGTGCCATGGGACGTCCTCCACGTCGTTGAGTTGCGGAATGAAGCGCGTGAGAAAGAAGGAGACGAGATCGGAGCAGCCGTACTGTGTGGCGACGAACAGAAGCGTCTCGCGGGCGAAGACGGGAACGGTGGAGGAGGAGAAGAGGCCCTCCAGAAGGAGCTGGACGGGATTGAACTGAGGAAGAAGAGAAGGAGAAGAAGACAGGAGAAACGGGGAAACGGGGAAGTGCGAGCGATAGGAGAACCAGAGCGGCTGGAGAGAGAAGCTGTGATAGAAGGGGAAGGACGCGTGGCACGCATCGCTGCACAGAAAAGCCTCGATTTTGGGAAGAAGCGGTCGAGCGGCGGGCATGGAGAACACGCAGGGAAGCAGCTGAAGAAGAAGCCTACTCTTCAACACCCCCCAACACCCCCACTTTTCGGTGATCACGCTATCCAGGAAGAGAACGTCTTCGAGCGCAGTGAACAGCGCGGCGGGCTTGCAGGAGGCAATGGCGGCCAGTGAGGCGTTGACGCGCTCAATGAAGAGAATCGCCTCCTTCTTCACCTCCCAGTCGTGTAGCTCGCCTCGCACCATGATCTCGTACTCGCCCCTGCGGTTCAGCGGGTACGCCAGCGACGGTAGCAAGAAGGCAGGGTCTGCCAACGACACCTCGCCCTCCGCCACAGCGTCAAGCAGAACGAAGGCGAGGAGAGGGAGCCACTGTTCCTTGCCCAGGCGCGCGAACTGCGAGGCGAAGAGGGCGTCGAGGCGGGCGAACAGGCCCGCGGGCAGGCGGAGCTTGAGCTGCTGGAGGGCGTTCTCGCGGACGGCCGGCGAGGCAGACACGGCTTGCTTCAGCAACGAGTCGAGCGAGGGCTGTGCGTGAGAAGGAGAGGAAGCAAGCACGGTGGACTCCAGTGTCTGCGTGATGCGCGCGACGAGCTGGAGAGCGTACTGGTTCTCCAGAATCGGGGGCAATTCGGCCAGTCGGGCCATTTGGTGCAGCACGGCGGCAGTTTCATCAGGTGTGAGTCGGATGCCGGGAATGGTGATGTAGTCGCGAAGTGTCTGAAGGAGCGTGTGCGTGTGGACGACCATGCCCTCCTCCTTCAGCAGCGTGAGCACCAGGGGAATGACGTCCTGGCGAACGAGGATGAAGAGAGAGGGTAGCAGTGCGGGCAGCGACAGCAGCGTGAACAGCGCGTAGCTGAGCTCCGTCCCGGCGAAGGAGGACACCTTGTAGCTGCCGAACAGGCTTTTGAAGGAGATGCTACGCTGAGAGGAGAAGAAGTGAGCGTACGGCACGGAGGGCAAACAGGACTCGGGCTGGCTCAGCGGGCTGAACTGCTCGCTGCGGCGCGCGCGCTCCGCTTTGACGTACGCCGTCGCGACCTGCTTCACGACCTCTGTGAACTGCGCTGCGGCGTCCGCCTGCACGCCGGAACACTTCTGCAGCAGCACGGCGGCGAGGTGCACGTGGCGCCACAGGCAGTTCTGCTGCGGCTGGCCGGCGACGCCGGCGACGCTGACGACGCTGGAGGCGATTACGGTGAGAAGCAGGACGATGCACTGATTCTGCAGGGCTTCGTCGGCGATGTCGGGGAAGACTAGAGGTGAGGAGAGTGGGCGAGACGGACAGGACAGGAAGCGACTCAGCACGGCGAACGCACCGTTGTGATCGACGAAGGCGACGAGCTCCTGCACGAAGCGGAGAAGGCGCTGACCGTTCTGCACGCGGAGCCTCTCCTGTCCCTGCTCCATCACCATCACCATCACATCCAGTAGCACCTTCCTGCTGAACAGCGAGTAAAACGAGGCGCTTCTCTCGCCGACCGCGCTCTTCCGCGCCCCCTGCCGCTTCTTCAGCGCGTCGTACGCGTCCACCGCGTCGCACAACCGATCGCCGTCGATCGTCACGGGCTGTCGGGCGATGTACTTCAGCATCTGCGCGCAGGACTTGCGGTGCAGGAGAGAGATGAGCGTGGAGGAGGTGTTGAGATACTCCTTGAACAGGTAGGTGAAGTACTCGTCGTTGCGGCGCGAGAAGGGCAGCACCAGCTCGCAGAAGGTGATGAAGCCCATGTGGGGAAGCTTGGGGGTGAGGACCGCGTCTTCGCAGCGCGTCAGCTTCGTGATGGTGCTGGAGAAGAAGACGGGGTTGTAGGAAAGGAGTTTGAGGAAGGGCGAGGCGTCCACCACGGCGTGCGGCGCCACGATCTTCTTCTCCACCATCGCGTTGATCCGGGCTTTGGTCTCGTCCTCCGTGATCTGCCGCAGGAACACGGAAACTGCTTTGAGACACACGGGGATGGCGCTGGCGTAGTGCAACGAGCGGAGGAACTGCTCGCAGAAGTACTGGAAGGACTGCTCTGTGGGCTCCATGAGCTGCGCGAGGAGGAGGAGGAGCTGCGGCGTGATGAAGGGGTTCTTGTCGCCCAGCTGCTGGATGAACTCCTTGGAGAAGCAGCTGGTGAGCGAGGAGAGCCCCTTGTGCGAGGTGTACAGCGACAGGAAGAGGATGGCCTGCTGCGCCAGCGAGATGGAGGTGGTGGCGATGCGGCGGAGCAGTCGCACGTGCTCCTCGGTGATGAAGGAGAAATCGTGCGACTGGCGGCAGTAGGCGGCGAAGAGCGGGATGAGCGCGTGCTCGAAGTATAGCGTGGCCTTCTTGTAGTCGGTCTGCTTGAGCTGCTCGGCGTCCACGAGACGCGCCACCTCGTCGAAGACATCGCTATGAATGACGCTCCCGCGCTGAGCGCACTTGATCATCTGCTGGACAGCGACCTCGCACTTGTTGGGGCACTCGAAGTGGAGGAAGTAGATCACGCTGAAGTGGGAGTTCATGCCCTCCGTGGCCAGCAGGCAGATCAGGCGGCAATAGAGGTCCTTGTCGTACAGCTTGCGCGCCAGACACAGCATCGCGCTCGCCAGGTAGTCCAGCAGTGTGTATAGCAGCGTGCAGTTCGACGGCCGCTTCTCCTTGATCGCCTCCACGACGCGGAAGCGACGGCGCGCCTCCATGTCCTCGTTCTCGCTCACCAGCAGCATCCTGTCGAGGAAGGGCAGCAGCAGGCACACCACGTGCTTGATGTGCTTCGGCTCCTTCAGGTGCGGTGCGAGGCACTGCAACTAGGCATCATCCCCCACCTCCGCCACCACATAAAAGCACCGCTGCAGACTGCATGTCCACTATATCTCACACACCCTCAGCGCTCTCACGTCGTTCTCTGGCACCTGACTCACCACTCGCGTCCAGTTCTCCACCAGCGACGCTGCCTGCGCGTCGCTCATCCGCTCGAACACCGCCGCCATCTGCGGGTCGAACCGCATCTCGCGCATCAAGGTGTCCACGGGCGGCACGGCAGCCGTCAGCAGCGACTCGAAGCGCGTCGTCTCCTGCACCACCAGCGTCCAGACCTGGCTGCGGTGAATGGGGATACACACGGTCTCCTGGAGGCTGCGCAGCGCCTGATCGACGGTGCTGATCAGGTCCCTCCAGTAGTCGGAAGGAGCGCGCAGCGCCAGGACGCGGGCCATGGCGAGCACCACCTCGCCGATGTTCACCTGTGCATGAGAGGAGGAGGCGGAGCGAACCGGCAGCATGCCCTTGCGGTGTGAGATGTCGACAAGGTAGTCAGCGACGAGTTTGAACACGCGCTCGCGGTCGATGGGCTTGGCGGTGGGCAGCAGCACCTCGACGCCGCACAGCACCTGCATGTCGAAGAAGAGCGCGGGCTCGCCCTTCACCACGCCGTGCAGCGACGCGATGAACTTCTCCTTGCTGGATGTCCACACCTCTCCCAGCAGTAGCGCCAAGCACGGCAGCGCGGCCTGCACGTCGGAATTCCACACGCCGAGACACCGCGTGGCAAACTCCTGCAGAGCGTCGCGTGGCAGGGACTGCCGTGCCGTGGCGTCGATGAGCCGCGCGACGAGCTGCAGGAAGCGAAGGACCGTGAGGACCACCTCCACGCCGTCGTCTTCGCGCAGCGGGCAGGCGGAGGCGGCGGGGATGTCACAGGCCACGCCTTCGAAGAGGTTGGGGAGGAGCGGCGTGAGCGGCACGGCGTTGGCCCAGCGCAGGATGGGCGAGAGATAGGCGTCGACACACTCGGGCTTGAAGAGGCCGGGGTTGCGCTGCACGACGAAGTGGAGCATCCGCACGAAACTGTGGGTGAGCAGGAGCGTCGCGCGTACTTCAGCTTGTGCTGCTGCGGCAGCGCGTCGAAGTCGGCGGTGCTGAGCAGTGCCAGCACCTTCTTCTCCACCTCCACGTGGTACGGCGTCGCTTGGAAGGCGGCCACGGTGTCCGCCGCCAGCTCGCGCGCCGACTCCGCGGCGGTGAAGCAGGTCTCCAGCAGCACGCTCACGCAGTCGTTCACGCGCGAGACCTCGTCCAGGTACAGCGCGCTGGCGTCGGGGCTGTCGGCGAAGGCGGGGCAGGCGCAGACGATCGACGGGTCGTCGAGCGGCACAGCGAAGTTGAGAAACAGCAGCACCTTCACCAGCTTCGCGGCGACGGGGCGGATGAAGCCGATCTCATCTGCGGGTGTCAGCTACGATTCAACCGCACAGGCGGCGGGACGTTCAGCGCGTAGAAGGGCAGGCGGATGTGGTGCATCAGGAAGCGGCAGGCCCACTCGCGCGGCAGCGTGGTGCATATCAGGTAGTTCAGGCGCAGCACGGCGCGCTGCATGCGCCAGGAGCCCACGCAGCAGAAGTAGAGCAGCGAGGACTGCAGCTCCTCGTAGAAGGCGATCATGCGGTGAAAGGCGGCCCACCGGCTGCCGAAGAGCACTTCGCTGCGACTCAGGAAGGAGAGGAACAGGCGCTCCGCCAGCGCGATGGCGTCTTCGGTGCCCAGCGCGCAGAGAAGGCAGAAGGCGGAGATGATCGTGTCGCCGTTGTTCTGCTCCGACGGGAAGGAGAGTGCGATGCCCACGCGCGGGGGTTGGGGCCCCAACATTTCGACGAGGAGGTCGCTGCTGTACTTGCTCTCGGGGTTGTTCTCCAGCTTGGTGCAGATGGGCGGGACGTTGGCACTCTGGTAGGAGTACTGCAACACCAGCGCCACCACGATGTCCGTCAGCGCCTCCACCTCCTTCTCCGCCTCCTGTTGGAGGTCGGCGTCGAGGCAGCAGAGGAACAGGCAGTAGACGCAGCACGTCAGAATCCGGAGCTGGTTGCGGTGGTGCCTGTCGTTGGAGTCGGGGTGGAAGGAAGCGTCGTTCTCGATGCACGGGAAGCTGCTCAGGGTCAGCGCGGCGAGCGGCTCTGTGTTGATGGCGAGTTTGATTGTGGTGAGCACCACCTGAAACAGCGCCTGTTTCTCGTGGAGGAGGAGAGAGGCGCAGTAGGCCTCGCTGTCGCCGCTCAGCTCCGCGTAGCAGTGGAGGAGGAGAGGGTTGGGAGGCAGGCGCTCCTTGTCCTTCGGCGAGATGATGCTGTGAGAGAGAACCAGCGCCGCCTGCTCGATAACGGCATCGAAGGCCACATCGCTTCCATCCCCCTGACTCACTTCCCTGAAGACTGTGTTGGGCGTTTCACCGAAAGGCGTTTCACCAAAGCCATGCTGGTTGAGGAAGTGCACGCGGAGGAGGAGCCCGCTCACCGTCTCCTGCTTCACGTTCGTGCAAAGAGGCATGGCGAGCTCGGACCGCAGCGCGCCGCCCAGACACCCCAGCAGCTGGAGGACTCCGTCCAACAGCGCCTGGCGCGAGGGACCGAACAGAATGGCGTCCAACGCGGCGTGCAGACGCTCTTTGGTGGTTGTTTCTGCCAGCGCGTCGACGAGAAGCCCGTGGTCGGCGGACTGGGCAAGGCGAAGGAGCTGCTGAAGGCCCATCTCCTGCTGCCGCGGCGAGGACTCGAGGAGGGAGAGGAGGAGGTCGAGATAGACGGGGAGGTGGCGGAGGAGTGCGGGGAAGGGCACAGGAAAGGCGACGAGGATGTCGAGGTAGGTCTCGCGCTCCGCTTGTGAGAGGGAGTGACGATGCAACATCAGAAGCGTCTCCATGCAGAGCAGCAGGGCCTGCGCCGTGTCGTGGCCCTCCTGGATGCGCGTGCAGTGGTTCAGGCGCAGCGCAGCGAGCAGCAGCAGCTGGAGGAAGTGGTGGCGGTGAGTCGTGCGCACGAGCAGCGCCACCGTGCGGACGAGGATGCGCTACGACTGATGTGAAGCGCGCAGAGCAACGAGAAGGAAGCAGCAGTACACCGTCTCCGTGTCTTCCGTCAGCTCCGCACACAGCGCCAGCCGCGCCAGTTCGAGCCACAGCGGCGGCGCGGCGTCGTCCGTGTCGAGCGAGCCCAGGTTGGCGAGCAGGCCCTCGAGACAGAGCGCGGCGAAGGGTGCGCGCGTCTCTGTGTGGGCGAGGAAGGACTTGGCCATGGCGAAGTACTCGCTGTTGCGCTGAAGCGAGGCGAGGAAGCAGGGGAAGGCGGCGTCGAGCAGCTCGTTGAGGTAGAACCGCGGGAGTCGCGTCATCGCGAAGACGATCTTCTCCATCACGTCAGCAATCTGGCAATGAGTCCCAGCACCCAACCTCACCTTCTGGTGGGGCACCTCCTCCGTCTCCACGAAGAAATCGTCTAGGCAGAGGTTGAGCAGGAAGGTCTGCTTGAGCTCCTCGAAGCACGTGTCCACGTCGGTCAGCTGCTCGGGCCGCAGGTCCTTGCTCAACAGCGTCTTTAAGTACATGCTCGCCACCGTCGCGACGTTGATCACCGCCCACACGCCCTGCAACACCGCGTAGCCGTACTCCGTCACCTGTTCGTCGCCGATCTCGAAGGCAGACTCGCGGCGGGTCAGACGCACAAGCCCGCGCATCGCGCAGTAGTCGTACGGGTTCTGCGGCACGCCGTTCTGAATGGACTCCGCCACGGCGCAGCGCGACTGCTCGAAGAACTCGCGGTCGGCGGCAGCGATCAGACCCACCTGCGCGTGAAGCCAACAGCTCGCAGTCACGTTCACCATCGCCTCGACGTAGCAGGAGGAGAAGCGACGCAGGCACTGAATGAGAGGCAGGAACGCGTCCACTGAGCGTCATAGAGTCGGGGCGTTCTCACGATGGAGGGAGCTGTCACCGCGCTTGACGTTGGCATCCATGAGCGAGGCGATGTCGTGCAGCACGTCAATCCCGCCGAACAGGAGCGAGGAGGGCAGTTCCCAGCGCCGCAGCATCTGCCCGATGGCACACACGATCAGATAGTAGTCGGCGGGCGAGATGGTGTTGCGCAGGCTGAAGACGAGGCTGATGTAGAAGATGTAGGCGGTCTTGGAGAACTCCTGGGCGAGAAAGGCCTCGTCGCTGAGCAGCGCGTAGAAGTTGGAGAAGTACCCGACGTACGGCAAAAAGTTGGCCGCGGGCCGCATCTCGAAGAGCCGCGTCAGGCAGGCGAACTCGTCCTCTCGGCCGCCGATCTAGGAGGGATGGATAATGCGTGTGGCAACGTCTTCGCTGGTGATGTTGGTGGAGAGTGCGACGACGCGCGCCAGGATCAGGTCCTTGTTCTTCTTGTAGATGAGCGTGTACTCTGGAGCGGACAGCTCTCGCAGCAGAAACTTGATCATCACGAGAGTGGTGTGGATGTAGTCCTTCACGAAGATGGGCATGCTCTCGTTGAGGGACGGAATTGACGTCAGAACCGCTGCAAGCAACGTCTCTGCGAATGAGATGATGGGGAGGAGAGAACGAGTGAATTGGGACAGGAGGTCCGGTGAGAGGGAGACTTTGCTCTTTAGCGACAGAAAGAGGTTGACAGCAAACCGGAAGGACCGGAGGGACAACACACGAGGTGGCTTCGGAGATGACTGCATTTCGCTACCGGACGGCATGGTACTTGCCGCTCTGCTGATGCGTGCCTGCGCAACCAGGGCATCACGAAATTCAGAGCAGATGACATTGTAGCTCCGAACAATGGAGACGATCGTGTAGCCGTAAGACTGGATGATCGGGATGTCTTGCTCGTTAACTGTCGGAAGGAGGTCAAGAAAGCACTGGTGGAGCAGGGTGCTGCACTCCCCGTTTTCCTGGCGTGACAACTAGAACGTCAATCTCTAACTCGATTCATACAAATAGCACCATGTCTAGCAATTTGCTTCTTCTCTCATCTCCGATGGGGTGACGACTTTCAAAAATCGTCTTGAGTGCGTATAGACAGGCCCTACTCCATGACCAAGTTGTATAACACATACTTAGCACATTTCATATAAATGGAGCTGTTGACGTAGTTTCTGCCCTGATTCAGCCAATCCAGCAGCATATCGAAAACAATGTTGTCACTATCTGTGTGTATCCACTGTTTTATGCTCGACGTCAGGCCGTTGACCGCCCCTATCACCTTTCCGTTAATCCCCCTCCCAAAGCGCACCTCCGTAGAACCTTCGGCATGGGACTGCAGCGTACGTCTCAAATTGTCTGTCAGTTCCATTTCCATCTTCAAACTGAATAGGGGATTGTCCTTGCGTCTCACACAAACAGGGTATAGATCGTACTCCGCCAGAATCACATTCTCGGATGGAGGGCCGATGTAAAGGACACACTTGCGGGCATGGAAGTCGTAGAGCGCGGTATTCAGTGTCGTCGGTCTGTAGATCGGCTCCACCTTGTCCGCACTAGTCGTCACCTCTCCTTTCCATCCCTACACATCGCTCAGAACATCCATTCCCTCCTTGAAGGAGCGCGGCGGCGTCAGCTGCTTGTAGCGGGCCTCGCGGTGGATCGAGCTCGCCGAGGGCGTGTCGTCCACGATGATCAGACTGTACATGTTGGAGTGGAAGTGCGGGTGCTCCGGAAGGGCGGTGAAGCGACCGATCTAATCGGGATGGGAAATGCACATTGAAACTCGGTCAAAGGGGGCGACTTCAATGTCCACGACCTTGCCGGACGTCAGATCCATGACCTGGTAGTTGTGACCCACGCAGTGAGGCGTTTCGGTGATGCGTCTCCACGCATCCTCGTAGGAGGTGGCGTCGAGCAGGTGCGCGTTAAGGCCTGCTTACACGGTGCAGTGGATATGTAGCGGGCGATGAAGTTCCTGGCAATGCCGTCGAAATCTAGAATGAAGTCAACAGCGAAGCACCCACCTCCCTTGGCCGTGTGCAGGTAGTTCACGGACATGGCAATGTGGCTGTTGAATCCGAAGGCTATACTGAATGGAAAGGGAAATGCGTACCCGCCGTCGGCAGCTGTCCCGCATAGCACCACGACGAAAAGTTGCTCACCACGATGTTGTCTAGAGATGATTTAATGACGGGAAGCGCACTGATGGTGATTACCTGATGGAGGAAGGAGGTGCGGTTGAAATCGATGAGACTTCCATCCTCATTGTGGCAGATTCCCACTAGGATGAAAGGGGAGGAAAAGCGCCACCCTCCTGTCCCTCGTTGATAATCACGTCGGAGCAGGATTCCACGGGCGTAAACGCGAACTCCTTGCTGACATAGTCACTGAACTCCTCGCTCAGCGTGGACATGAAGACGAGGGGGAACGGCACGTCAGCGCCGTCCGCCTGGCCTCTCAGCTCCTCCATGTACTCGGGGAACCTGCGGGACTACACGTTACCGGTGGAAGCAGCCTGCACATTCACGTCGACGAAGTGATCGAACACCTTCTTTCCGGCGGGCGTGTTGTAGAATGGGAGCATCTTCTCCATGAGGTTCTTATCGTCCGCAAAGCGGGCCTTGATGAAATCACGCGTTTGGCGCCCGAACTAGAAACGGATCACAGGACGCGTGCTACAAGCCTACCGAATACCCAGCGTCATAGTAGCTCTTCGCGTTGACGAAGATCTCTCGAGGAATGTTGATGGACGCGTACACACTATGCATCACAACGATCCCAACACGAAGCAACGAGATGCACAGCAACAGACAAAAGAGGGGCTTCATTGGAGGAATCACTAGACGCACAAAGCGCGACCAATCCACCCAGCCATTGTCTGAGGGGTCCTCTCGGATTCCGCGTTGTTACTCATGCGGGAGAATCTCTCCGTCCCGAAAACGGAGCCTTTCTGTCTCCCTCGTCGAGTCGAAAACCACAATTCTCTTGTTTCGGTAAGCCCCTTTGCGACGAATCGATGGAGGACAGGAAGGAGCTCTTAACGGAAATCCCGGTTGCGGGAATTATAAAGAAGAACGGAGAGAAGTACATTACGGAACTGGACGAGACCAAGACCAAGATCGTGGACCGCTATCGCGTTGGGAAGCAGATCGGCAAGGTTCGCGCGGCTGCCGGAGAATGCTGATCAGTAGGGAGGGTT
>ERZ827156.1423-NODE-1423-length-28446-cov-4.150435_pt1 | contig 28446 bp, 44 predicted proteins | sample MGYA00519919_ERZ827156 | MGnify/ENA primary metagenome ERZ827156 (study PRJEB31778, sample SAMEA3449269) | human gut metagenome | biome: human gut; feature: human-associated habitat; material: faeces | place: United Kingdom | collected 2010/2012 ...
GGCGGGAAGATGATCCTCGCTGGAGACAAGGAGCACATCTACTTTTACGAGCTGGAGACGGGACGGCGCATCGGCATATATCGCGACATCCACAGCGACGTCATCAACCACCTCGTTCCCCACCCCATCTACCCCACCGTATTCGCTTCCGGGTCAGAGGATGGATTGGTGGGTCTTGCCTTGGGAGCATTCTCTCTAGATTTGCGTATTCGACATTGCTCGCGGAAATCAGGAGGACGCCGTGGTGAGCATCTTCCAGACGGACAGTGGAATTGCGAACATGGGCTGGTTTGGAGAGAAGAAGGATCTGATCTGGTGTGCCTCCATGACGCGCGGTTCTTTCTTTCGATTGCTATTACGGATAGGACTGACGATTTGGAACTCGACGACGGGCGATCGCCTCGCCAACATTGCGGATTACTACATGTGCCACTGTAACGAGGGGCGAGACATCGACTACATTGTGGGGTGTGTGGAGGACAAGAACCACGAGCTGTTGGCGATTGGCGGCGATCAGGAGGGAAATGGCTACTTGCTGTCGGTGCAGCATCCGGAGCAGGTGGTTGCGGTGTGGAAGGGCCACCAGGTATGAATGTAATGCGAGAATGAGTATGCAGAGTGCGATTCGCTGCTTCCTTCAGAATAGCGATTCCGTGATCACCTGTGGTGAGGATGCGAGCGTCTGCATCTGGTCGGCAAGCGCGGCGGAGAAGAGCGGACGAAGCGGCGGCGAAGAGCGCAAGCGATTGCCGAAGACGAAGGGAGGCCGGAGCGCGTATCAATCTCTTTAGTGTGCATTAAACAGTGTTTGTTACGGCATGGTACAAGAATACGGCTCAAAAGGCTCGAGTTGGAAATTGCTGATGGAATCGAAGGCCCACAAAAACACCACTCGAACTCGGTTCTCCTCGCGGCTGCTCCTCCGTCTGCACTCATCCACCACCACCACAGTCTCCTCACTCATCACCTCCTCCACACGCCCGCCGCCCAGCTCCAATAACTCCTTCACCACCTCCTTCTGCGGCGCCGGCGCCTCGAACGCGCCCTCCAGCACGAACTGCAGTCCCTCGAACAGCCGCTACGCCTCACTTCCACACCACTCGCAGACCAACGACGAGTGCAGCGACCGCTCCGGTCCGCCGGGCACCAGACGCGTGTTCTGAAGGTCGCCGCTCACCAGAAACGGCGTCCACGGCGGGAACTCGCAGAGCGGCACGGAAACCGTCACCGCCTCGCCGCGGCGGGCCGCGCGCTCCTCGGCGAGGGAGAAGTCGACGACGCGCGCGATGGCGAGCGCCCAGTCGAAGGCGACGACGGGCTTATGTCCGAGGATGCATTGAAGGTACTTGGTGGTGCGCTGGGCGAGGTAGGCACCCTCATGGTTCTGCGTGCAGGCAGTGAGGCAGTGCGTGACTACGGGTGAGGCTGAGGCCATCACGCACCCTCGTCGCCGTACTCGGCGGTGGTGCGCGCGGCGGAGTTTGTGCAGATGTGCGTGATGATGCGCCGCTGCGCCGCGGAGAGGCCCGTCACCAGGAACACGTAGGCGTGTTGGCTCCGCGACTTCTTCTCCAGACGCCGCATGGCCAGCCCGCTGCGGGCGCTGCTCTTCTTGGGCGATGACGAGATGGACACTCCCGTCTGCAGCCGGACGAACTTGGTGGGCGACAGCGGCTGACTGAACTAGCAATGAGGCGAAAAGGGTGGAACGCACGCTCATGGTGTCATTCGGAGGCGCGAGGAGGATCTTGTAGTTTTCGACGATCTCGTCCACACTCGGCGCGTCCTGCAGATGGGAGGACGAAAAGACGGCTTTGCACACGGGGCAGCGATGGCTTGTGCTTCCATAGTGCTCGATGCACTCCCTGATCCGTTATCCAAAATGCAGTGGATATACCTGCAAAAGTAGTGGTTGCAGGGGAGTCTCGCAGAATCGCGCAGCAACGACAGACTACGCCTCACACTTCAACAGGAGAGCCCACCAGATGGGGCACGTCAGCTCCTTCCCGAAGGAGTTCAAAAGCTGGGCAAACTGGAGCAGCTCCCGCTCGTTGCTGCACTGCATGGCTGCTGCTCACCGAAGGCGCGGGCACACGTTGCGAGTGGACAACAAACAGGAATTAGTGAGCGACCTTCACTCTGTAGGTCTTGAAGGCCATGGGGCCCAGCGTCACCTTGGTGCCCTCGTCCACGGTCTCCTCGACCTCCTGCTTCATGACGGGGTTGATGTCCCAGGTCATTCTCTCCTTGTCGATCTGCTCGCGGGAGAACATGCCCGAGAGTCCATACTCCTTCATCTCCGTCACCTTGAAGCCGTCCAGGTAGTCGTTCACGTCGAAGCTCACAACATCGGCCAGCTCGGTCTCCTCACCCTTCATGAAGCGGTGGTGGAAGCGCAGCAGATAGTCGTTGTCCGCCAGCGCGTTCAGCTGGAAGTTCATCAGCTGCACGTTGGCCGGCAGGTCCTTCTTCAGCAGCGACGCCTCGCCCTTCGCCACGCGCGCCTCGCCCACGAAGAAAAAGTCCACGGGGCGGTGGGTCAGCATCGTGTCCAGACGCTTGTGCAGCGCCACGGCGGCCTTCTTGGCGCCGAGGTGCAGCCACATGGTCTGCTGGTAGTGGTCGTTCTCCTTCAGCGGCTCGTCCACACCGAACCAGTCGTCGCCCAGTGTGCGGCGCTTCAGCATCACCTCCAGCGTGCCGTCCACCACGGAGGCCACGCCGTGCGCGCGGTCGACCACCACGCTCAGGCGCAGATCGTGCTCCTCGCCGGCCATCCACACGCGGTTGCTGATGGGGTAGTAGTTGGCGGACACGGGCATCACGGGGTCCTCGCGGTACACGCGCTCGATGTCCTCCAGGCCGTTGCCGTCTGTGTGGATCACGCGGCCGTTCTTCAGGAACGGCGACGCGAAGCGCGCGATGATCTCGCGGCCGTCGTCCGTGGGACCCATGTCGTGCACCACCTCGATCGCCTCGCCCAGCTCGCCCGCCGCGCGGTACAGGCGCAGCACCTCCTGGTAGCCCGCGCGGTACACCAGACGCGCCTCCTCCACCAGCTCGCCCTTCACCACCGTCAGCTCCGCCTTCTCCGCCACGGCGTCGGGCTCGTTTCTCGCGGGGATGAATGAGTACGCGCCGGAGCTGCGCGAGTTGCCGAAGCGGCCCTCGTACTGCAGCAGCGAGTCCGTGAAGGGCACCACCACGCCCTCCTTCTTCAGCTCCACCGTCGCCAGCGCGCCGTTCTCGAAGGTCAGGCGGTAGGCCTCGTTCTCGATGAAGTCGTCGCGCGCGATGCCGCCGCGCGGCACGGTGGCGGCGGTCATGCGCGGCGAGAAGTAGACGGTGGTGAAGCCCAGCGCGGGCACCGTCACCTCCACGTACACCACGTGCGTGCCGTTGGCGCGCTCCACCGACCAGTCGGGGATGGCGTTGATCTGGAAGGGCAGCGCGTTGCCGCGCGCGTCGGTGACCTCCAGCGCGCTCACGGGCACCACGGCGCGGACCACGGTGTGCAGCGCCTGCGCCTGGTCGTTGACCAGCACGGCGCCCAGCAGCTTGCCCTTGTCCATCTGCTCCCACGCCAGCGTCAGGTTGTGCGTCAGCCGCACGTTCAGGATGGCGCCCAGCACGGTGGCGGTGGCCTCGTTGGCGAAGAAGGAGCCGTCCTCCATCTGCACGGTGTAGTCGTCGGCCACGGCCTGCTTCTCCGTGCCGGTGATGGCGTCGTGGTGCTGGAACTCGCCCTCCGCCTTGCGCAGCTTCATCACCTTGTCGAATACGGCCGGCAGGTCCACGGGCAGTTCGTACACCTTCGCCAGTGACAGATACAGCTCGGCGGCGGCCAGCTCGTTCATCACGCGGCGGCTGATGCCCTTGGTGCGGCCGCGGCTGGTGTAGTAGCCGGTCCAGTAGGCGTCGGGGTCGGAGGCGTAGGGCATGAAGTCGCCCTCGTAGACGTCCCACTGCTTCTTGTGCTGGTGCACAGCCTTGATGTAGTCAGAGAAGACGGCGTACTGCACGTGCACGCCGAAGCGCTCCTCGTTCGCGTTCACGTACTTGATCAGCTTGTCCATGTTGTCGTAGGACACGGGCGCGCTCAGGAAGGTGAAGTCGCAGCCCCACGTGATCAGCAGGTTGTTGCCGTTGTCGTAGTACGTCGCGCGCGTCTTGACCATGTTTACGAACGCCTGTGCCTTCTCCTCCATGTTCACCTTGAACGTGGGCAGCTCCGCGTTGTCCTGGAACCACTCGTTGTCGTCCTTCCAGTACATGCAGTCGCCGCTGCTGTTGCTGAAGAAGTCGCACTCCTTCGGCGAGCAGTAGTGGTTGTCCATCATATGGATGAACATGTCGCTCTTCGCGCCCTCGCTCGCGCTGCCGCGCCACACGAACTCCAGCTTCTGGTTCTTCGTGCGCTGCTCCTTGTCCGCGTAGTGCACGCGGTTGATGCCGAACGCGTCGAAGCCCATCGCCGCGTACATCGCCTCCACCTCCTTCGAGTGGCCGAACGGATCGATGCTCCAGCCCACCGTCGGGCGCACGCCGAACTCGTCATAGATGAACTTGGCACCCAGCGTCATCTCGTTGATGATGTCCTCGTAGTTCGCTGCCGCCTCATCGGACATGACCCAGCCACCCATGTTGAACTCGAACTACGCCTCACGCCCCTACTGAGCGTCCACCTGGCCGTTGTCCACAAGCTTGTGGACCAGCGCCTTCACGTGCTCGTCCTGCTCTCTCCACCAGCGCTGGAAGAAGCCCTGCTCCACGTAACTACTCGTCATCCAAATTGCGCAGCTGTCCACGTGAACTTTCTCGCGGGGTTCAGAGCCAGAGCGCCGATCACGGTATCCAGGATGTAGCGCACTTGCTACGGCTGAGAACGACTTGGCAGTGGATACCTTCACGTAATACTGGTCCGCCTTCACGAGCCAGCCGGGATCATCGTGAGTGTGGGCGTGAATCCACACGTTGATGGTGCCGTTGATGTTCACGGGGTTGGGCTCCGTGTAGGTGTTCGAGAGCTAGAACTCAAAAACCCCAAACTTCCCCACCTTCGCATTGAGCTCGTCCTTCATGCCGAGGCCCATCGCGGTTGCCACGATGGCAGCGAGTGCAAGAATAGAGGCAATTCTCTTCATATACAATCAATATCTGAGTGTTGAGAACGCGTGAATAGGGAATTGGTTATTATCAAGAAGGGGAACACAATCACTGTACAGGCAAGATCGTCTTTGAAAGAGCGGTATCTTTTCGGGTTCGTAGTGCATAGCGCTTGTTTGGGTGGAGAGAATCTGTGAACAAACATCCCATCCTAATTCGGCAAGGAGAGCGTCTAGATCATCCTCGTCGCTGGAGTTGATTTTCTTTGCAGTTCCCTCATCCTTGGTAGTAGGAGAAGAGGGAGAAGCGTTATCGGTTTCCTTTTTCGCCATTTCAGCCTCGGCTTTCTTCCTTGCCTCCGCCGCATAGAACTCATCGATCTCCCTTAAAATTTCATCATCATCAGCAAAACCCTCTTCTATACGCTCCAGCTCAATCCCGTCGATCTCTGTGATACAGCTCAAAGGATCCTGAGCCAGTTTCAGCATCTTCTCGGCCTTCATCTGGTCTTCCCTCTTCTCTTCCTCAGTTGGTTCGCTACACATCGACTATCCATACAGCATGTACGTTCCATTCTTCTCCCTCAATTCCAGACTGGACATGGCGGACTGTATGGATTCTTTCTGTTCCAAGTACTGTTCGCAATGATTCTTCAGCCGGGTCAGTCCCAGGTCAGTGTCCTAGATCAATCACCAAGTCAGTGTACAGATACCATAACTATTCGAAGATCCTTATCGCATTGACTGATGCAATAGCACAGACGCTGCACCTCTAGAAATGAGCATTCAAATCCAAACACAACCGAGATAGCGCTTTTCTTCATTTGCGGCAATTGCTTGATCCAAGAGGCTCTTTCTCCTCGCCTCCAAAGCAGCCACTCTATTCATTAGAAGTCACTCTGACTAGTACTTTGTATCCGAAAACTCAGTCAGTTCATCCAGACTGGAGAGCATTTCACTTAACTTGCGAATCACCTCTTCATCCGGATCAATAGATGCATTAGACTCTTCACTTTCCTTCATGTTTCCAATTATGCTCATCTATAACAAATAATGACTGACACATTGCAATAACTACCACGATCATTGCACGCACTCAGTTTATTTCATGGCTTTCTCCCCTCTGTTATCGTTCAGACAGGAATGGAATTGCCTATTCGGCTTTTTCCTACACACCTCTTGATTCTCTTCCACTCTTTCATCATGCCACCCTTTACGAGAACAGAATCTGAAAACAAACACACAATCCAAACAAGCAAAGCACCCTCTTTAGTTTTCTTCTTCGCAACAGTCTTACTTCTTTCCATTTCCACCATGCACTGTAGTAGGAACAGGGGGAAGAGCATTCTCAGTTTCCTTATTCACATTCTCTGCTAATTCTCTATCCAATTCGTCCAAAGTAGCCTGGAGCTCAGACTCATCCGCGCTATCCAGCGCAATCCCGTTGATCTCTGCGATACAGGCCTCACCATCCTGAACAATATTCAGCATCATCTCGGCCTTCATCTGGTCTTTCCTCTTCTCTTCCTCAGTTGGTTCGCTACACATCGACTCTCCAAACAACATGTACGACCCTAATTCCTCTAGTAATGTCATCGTGTCTGTGATGGATGTGATGGAATCCTTTTTCTTTAGGTACTGTTCGCAGAGATCCTTCAACTCGATCCATTTCGTTCTCATTGTCTAGATCAATCACCAAGTCAGTATGTATATACCACGTATGTTTTAGCATCCTCATCGCATTGACTGATGGAATAGCACAGACGCTGCACCTCTAGAAATGAGCATTCAAATTCATACAAAACCGATATAGCGCTGCTCTTCGTTCGCAGCAATTGCTTGATCTAAGAGGCTCTTTCTCCACGTCTCCAGAGCACATACTCTATTCACTAGAAGCCACTCTGGTTAGTACTTCTTATCCACAGATTCTATCTTTTCATTCAAATCAGAGAGCATTTCATTCACTTCGCGAGTCATCTCCTCATCCGGATCAGCAGATGATTTTGCTTTCTTCTTTCCAAATATCCCCATCTACAACAAAGAATGACACACTACACAAACTACCACGATCATTGCACACACTCTCAGTCAATTCCGTTGCTTTCTCCCCTCCATTGTCGTTCAGACAGGAATGGAATTGCTTGTTAGACCTTTTCCTACACACCTCTCGATTCTCTTCCAGTCTTTCATCATCATCCCACCATTCTCTAGAACAGAAATAACAAACACACAATCCAAACGCAACAAGCACCCTCTTTAGTTTTCTTCTTCGCAGGATTCTGGTTTCTTCACATCTCCATCATCCTTGGCAGTAGGAACAGAGGGAAGATCGACCGCAGTTTCCTTCTTCTCCAGTACGACCTCTGCTTTCTTCGCATCCACCGTATTGGACTCATCAACCTCATTCAAAACGGCTTGGTTGGCAGCAAGATCCTCTTCCACGCCCTCCATCACCATCTCGTTGACCTCATTGCTACGGTCCTCACAAGCACGTAGCTCGTCCATCTTCTTCTCTCCCTTCATCGGGTCGCTTTGCATCAACTCTCCAAACAACACGTACACTTCAAACTCTTCAATCAATTCCGTAGCAGTCGTGATGGACTGTATAGCGTCCTTCTGTTCCAAGTACTGTTCGCAGATATTCTTCATCTTGTTCAATTTGTCTCCCAATTTCTAGAACAATCACTCGCCCCCTTTGCAAATACTATCTGCGCCTTCATATCTTCGTCTAACTGCTTGATGGCCTTACAATACTGCAACACTACTACAAGTGAACATTCAAATCAGCACACAACGAAGACTGTTCCCTTCTTTCTTCGCAACAACTGCATGTTTCCACAGGGCTTGTCTCCTTGCCTGCATGGAAGCCACTCTATTCGTTAAAAAGCACACCTACCGGTACTTCTTATCCGATAATTCAATCTTTTCATCTAGATTGGACACTGTTTCACTCATCTTGCGAATCATCTCCTCATCCGAATCAACAGATGCATCAGATGTCTCCGCTTTCTTCTTCTTTCCAAATATGCCCATCTGCAGCAAAGAATGACTGACAAATTACACATACTATCACGATCATTGCACACACTCTCAGTTTCTCACTCGACTCTCTCCCCTCTATTGCCGTTCAGGATAGGAAAAATCATCTCATCATGTCTTCTCCTATCCACTCCTCAACTCTCGTCCTTTCCTTCATCACACCATCTCTCAACAGCACCCTCACAGCCACCAGAACAGAGAATCTGAAAACAAACACGCCATCCTAACTCAGCAAGCAAGCCATCCAAGTCTTCCTCCTTCTCCTGCTTCGCAGGAGTCGGCTTCTTCACAGCTCCACCGTGCACAGTAGTAGGAGCAGAGGGAAGAGCGCTCTCGGCTTCCTTCCTCGCATCCTCCGCGTTGGCCTCATCGATCTCGTTCAAAACATCTTCATTGTCAGCAAGATCCTCCTCCACGCCCTCCATCACAGTCTCGTTGATCTCATCGTTACGGTCCTTCAGATCCTGAAGCTTGTCCATCATCTTCTCGGCCTGAGCCTGATCACTATGAATCAACTCTCCAACCAGCACGTACCATCCATACTTCTCCATCAGCTCCGTAGCGGACGTGACGGACATGATGAAGTCGTTCTGCTCCAAGTACTGTTCGCAGAGATTCTTCAGCTTGGTCAGTTTGACTCCCATAGCCTAGATCCATCACAAATCCACTCTGGGCATACGATTTGTCTCTTCGAATTCTCGTCACACTGCTTGATGTTGATACAAAGGCGCTGAACCTCTAGAAATGAAGAATCAAGTCTACACACAACCGAGATTGCGCTTCTCCTTTCTGGCAACCTTTGCCTTTTCCAAATAGGCTTTTCTCTTCGCCTCCAAAGCAGCCACTCTATCCATCAGAAATTACGTCAAGCAATACTTCTTATCCGACATTTCAATCTTTTCATCGATGCTAGAAGCCACTTCAATCATCTTGCGAGTCTTCTCCTCGTCCGGATCGACGGGCATGACAGCAGGTTTCGCTTCCTTCTTTCTTCCAAACAAGCCCATATCTATATCGAAGAATGAAATAATGAGTGAGGAATGAACTAACGGTTTTACCACGATCACTGCACGTATTCAGTTTCCTGTTCGACTATCTCTTCCTCATATCCGTTCAGACATGAATAGAACAGTCCACCCATTCCATTTCTTCATCCGTTCACATCCATTCCATCCGTTCAGCGCCATGGCATCTGGTATTCACCCAATCGCATCCACCCATCCACACAATACGAGCCAGCACGATGAATAATCGAGCAAGCTTGGTAGAAGCAGGATCCAAAAAGCGGGACAATTTTCGCACTTCTTTCAACTCCCTAAGAATAACTCGAAAGTCATCAAGAAGGGATTGAAATGGATGCAGAAAAGGAGCAGTTGATAAAGAGATATCTAGATGAACATAGAAGAATGGTTGACAGAGAGAGGGAGTTTGCTCTGCTGATTGCGGAGTGACAGCGTAGATTTGAGGAGCTGCGAGAAACCGGAAAGAAAGTGGATGAAGACTACGCAAACACAAAACAGAAGCTGACCGCCTTTATGGTTCGTTCATCCTGTCCGTATGAAACGGTAGAGTGTCGGGCATTCCATCGGAGAGGTGGTGTGCGTCCTGAACGATGAGGAGATTCTCGTGAAGTCCTCGTTCGGTCAGCGTTATGTCGTAAATGCCAAGAAATGCGTGAGCATTTGAGCGGGTTCCTGAAGTGACTAGGTCGATGTGCACAAACTCCGTCAGGGAACCCGCGTGGCGCTGGACACGACAACGAAGATGATCGTCCGTTCGCTGCCCCCGAAGGTGGATCCCTCCGTTGCCACCATGATGGAGGAGCAGAACGAGACCATCCAGTGGAGCGACATCGGCGGACTGAACGACCAGATCCGCGAGATCCGCGAAGTGGGCGCAGTCTCCTCTCTCAACCCAAGGTGATCGAATTGCCCCTCACAAAGCCGGAGTTCTTCGTGCGCGTGGGCATCAAGGCCCCGAAGGGCGTGCTGCTCTACGGCCCGCCGGGCACGGGCAAGACGCTGCTGGCGAAGGCGCTGGCCTCCACGATGCACGCCACGTTCGTAAAGACGGTGGCTTCCTCCCTGATTGAGAGCTACATCGGCGAGTCCAGTCGCGTGATCCGCGAGCTGTTCAGTGCGGCACGGCGCGCGGGCTGAGGCATAGACTATGCGCGCACGCACACGCCCGCCGTGGTGTTCATTGACGAGATCGACGCCATTGGCAGCAAGCGCCGCGAGAACGTGCGTGCGGGCAGCGGCGGTGAAGCGTAGGGCTCGGGCACGGACCGCGAGATCCAGCGCGCGATGATGGAGCTGCTGAACCAGATGGACGGCTTCAACGAGCTGGACCAGGTGAAGGTGATCATGGCCACCAACCGGCCCGACACGCTGGACCCCGCGCTGCTGCGCCCCGGCCGGCTGGACCGCAAGGTGGAGATCCCGCTGCCGAACGCGGTGGCGCGCAAGGACATTCTGCGCATCCACAGCGCGAAGATGCAGAAGCAGGGCGAGATCGGTGGGCGAGGGCGTGGGCACTGAGGCGTAGACTACGACTCGCTGAGCAAGCTGTGCGACGGGTTCAACGGCGCGGATCTGCGGAACGTGTGCACGGAGGCGGCGATGTTCGCCATTCGGGAGGAGCGGTCGTTCGTGGTGAACGAGGACTTCACGAAGGCGGTGCGGAAGCTGATGGAGGCGAAGAAGCTGGAGAGCAAGCTGGAGTACGCGAAGGTGTGACGTGTTTGTTGCAAGAAACAGGCGAAGCAGTGCTCGGTTGGACCGGAGACGCTTCCTTGTTCTCGGTGTTGGGGGTTGTGTTGTTTTCGCTGTTCGTAGCCACCACCATGTTCTCGGTGTTCGCAGCCTCCACGTTTTCACCGTTGGTTTCAATCACGATGTTCTCACTGTTTGACTCAATTACGGCAGTTTCGCCGTTGCCCTCGTTGTCCGTGGCGACCACCACCGCATTCTCGCCACCCTCGTTGTCCGTGGCGACCACCACCGCATTCTCGCCACCCTCGTTGTTCGCCGGCACTACCACCACACTCTTCTCACCCGCAGCGACCACCGGCTCCTTCGCCATGTCGGACTCCTTCGGCTCCGCCGCCTTGACGGTGTCCAGCTCCAGACCGCGCTGCTTGTACTCCTGCGCCACGAAGCGGCGAATCGACGGCATGCTGTGATTGGCGTCGTCGCCGATCAGGTATACCAGGTAGGTCTGCGCGATCTGCAGCAGCGCCAGCAACTACGCCTCACACGCCTTTCTCTCTTCCACATAAAAGACGAACCCGAAGTGGAACGGGAATGGGTAGTTGCCCTTCACCGACCACGCGTACACGTTCGTCGCAATCGTTGGGCCCTACAACTCACTCCCACCTCTCAACACTACGATGAAACGTCCGGTGGAGGCGAAGACCTGGCCAATTCCGTTGACTTTCCCGCGGAAGTCGGGATAGGCGACGTTGGAGATCATGACGATACTGGCGGTGAACTGCAGGATGCGCGCGACGTAGGAGAGAGCGTAGATGACGTAGGTCACACACCACTGCACCTACACGTGAGTCGAAAAAGTGGGGGCCACCCATTGGGGCATGGAGAGCGTGAGGACGCCGATGGGCGTGATGACGATGGTGGCCATGTACAGCCAGCCGGAAATCAGCCACATCTCCTTGTAGGTCAGCAGACGCGCCACCACGCTGTTCAGCACCGGTGTGGTGAAGGAAGCGAAGTGGGTCTTATGACAGGATATGTCCCGAAACCATCTGAATGGGGCCCAGCATCGAGTACAGCATGCCGACCTCGCTCTGCGTCCAGTCGAAGCCCTTGGCCTCCACGGGGTTGATCATCCACACGGGGTACAGCGCGTCGTGCCCGCCCTGCACCAGCGACAACATGCCATACAGCAGGCACGCCATGAACACCTGACGGTTGGTGAGCAGGCGCGGGTAGGAGCCCTCCATCAGAATCTCCTGGATGCGCTCGTCTTCCGTGGGAATGTAGTGCGGGTCGCGAGCGCGCTTTTCCTTCAGGTGCTTCATTCCCTCCTGAGATTGAAACTGATCATCTGCTGCCTACTTCCGAACGACGCATCAGCGCAATGTTCTTCTTCACGTCTTCCTTCGACAGCGTTTCGGGGAGGAAAAACAGGACGATGATCAAAATCGCCAGGCAGATGACGCATGCAGCGAAACAGGGGATGTAGTAACGGTACTACGCATGATCGTCACGCAGAATGGCTACATCACGCAGAATGGGGAATTGCTTCGCCAGACCCGGGAAGTTCTCTTCGGGCTTCGACAGATACCCTCCGAGTGTGGGACCGACCGTTCTACGCAGTGATGGGAGTAAAGGAAGGTCACGATGAAATGCCACCCACTGTTTGGAAGATGGAAAATCCCAGCGTTTGCGTGTAGTCGTTGCAGATTTCACTGATGTAGGTCTTGGCGATGCCCAGATTACCATTCAGGAAACCCCACAGGGTTCTGCCGATGAAGGCGGTCCAGAAGTCTTGTGCCAGTCCGAAAATGTTGATAGTGATAATGACTCCGATGATACTGCACGAAATGGACAGCCGCCTGCCGTATCGATCCGCAAACCAACCCCAGAAAAAGTTTCCGGGGATACCACCAAGGGAGTAGGCAGCCGTAATCCATCCACTGTAAAAGCCGATTTGGGTGGCAGGGACCTACGGATGAGAAAATGTGGCAGAAACATACATCAGGAAGATACTCCAGAGTCATATAGGGGATAATTGGATTGACGAGGCTGTAGCAGAAATTGTCGAGGAATGAGACGCACGAGATGGCGATCATCGGCACCAGTGGGATGGTCTTCCTCTGGTAGTCAGGAACGAACGGTTTGGGCATCCTGAGAAACAAGACAATGGTGGAATTGTGCTCCAGTCAGCTGATTGTGTGCGGTGATGCTCCTGAAGTCTAAATGATTGCGGTGGTGGGGGAATTTCCCTTTGTTGCACAAAAACACAATTCTTAGGATCCATGAGTGTGAATGTACGGGATTGACCTCCCTTTCATGTAGATTCTCAACTCCATTATTCACGTGGCAACACTCATCGAGAAGGCGTATTCGGGAAGTACGGGGGAGGTGCATTCTTTGGCTCTTGATTGAGCATGTAGATACCTGGATGGATCAAGGAGTTCTGCTATAACAACGCTAGGAGTAGTAATGGGCTCATTCGCTCCGCCTTTGAGAACTGCATCCAAAAGCTAAATGAAAAGCATAAGAGCGAGATGAAAAATGAGTTGAGGGCGGAGGGGACAGAAACAGATCGTCCGAAGATGGATCATTCCGTTGTGGTTGCAAAAATCAAACAGTATCTAACGGCCCTCGATGCCGCCGTGATCAATGAAGAAAAGGAATCCAAAATGAAGGCAATCCGTGATCTGCGCGTTGCTTCTTGCTGCTTTCTTCACCGGTAGGGCTTGCCGGTTACTCTGAAGAGTCTCAAGGAAACGCAGGCCGTGAAGACGCTGAAGGAGATGATCTCCCGCTCCTCGGATGCCTCTCTTTGCGCTGACCTCAAATCGCTGATCCACAGCTGGAAGTCCTACGTCGCTGCATCGCAAACGGTCATTCCCCCTCCTTCACCCGCGGCGAAGAAGACAGAAGCACAAGGCATGGAGTACCTCAAATCCGCACCCAAGCCTTCGCGCGTGAGCAAGCAGGAGAAGGAGAACGCCATGCGGGAGAACCAGTCGTGGAGGCTGCGAGTAGGCGTGACGATGTCCTTTCAGCGTAGGTGCAGACGAAACAGATGCAGGGGATGAAGACGCTGCCACCGTCGCTTCGTCCTGTCAAACGCCCTGCTTCGTCTGTGACGAGTGAGAAGAGAGTTGCTGGGAATGAGAAGAGAGTTGCTGGGAGTGAGAAGAGAGTTGCTGGGAGTGAGAAGAGAGTTGCTGGGAGTGAAAAGAGAATTGGGAGTGAGAAGAGAATTGGGAGTGAGAAACCAACCATACGAGAGAGAAGGCCTCCGACTTCACATCGCGTAGTACCGGCCATTTATCGGCAGTTATTCGGGAATGACGAGTATGAGGATGACGGGTTCGTGGTGGACGACATTGATCACTCGGATGACATGAAAAGGCTGGCGCACCACTTTGCCGCACGGAATCCGGCGTACGAACACGAGGATGAGGCCGTCGAGAGCACGAACGATCAGATTGCTGTGGAGGAGGCGTATTCGACACTGCAGGGGAGGAAAGAGGACCAGAACGCTATTCTGTAAATCCATCTGTCAACCTCCGTTTCAATTGCTTTTAGTACCAGTATGCTTCTTTTCTATGAAATACGATAATGCAGCGAAACAAAGCAAACACGAAAGGACATGACCAGTGGGTTCCTTTTCCATCGAAATTGAATAGAGGATACACAGACAAGCTTCCTTCAACACAGAACACATCATTAAACGGAGAAGCAGTCTTTGTTTCGAATCAACACCTACGGTTTCAGAGTTGGGATGGTAGGTTTCTGGCGCGATGCACTTCTCATCTAACCACTCCACAGGCCCTAGCGTTGAATTGTGGTGTGTACGGACTCCAAGTCTTCGATTCCATCATCGATTACTTGAGCAGTGAGTGTAACGCAAAATGGAATGATGCATAGAGACAAAGAGCGACTTCGTCTCGTTTTACGTCGTTCCAGCACATATGCTCATTCCGAATAACCCATCTGCAGTCGAACGGCAAGACAAACCATTATCGCCGAAGGAAACGAAGCCGGCAGGTATACCCTCTTCCTCGCCGAACAATACGCAACGACCATATAACAATCGGAGTATGAGCAGTGAACTAACTACAGAAGATCCCCTGGCGATGTCTCCGGAAGATGAGGCCCGGACGCTTCTGTCACTGAGCCGAAGCAATCTCACGGGTGGGGCAACCAATCCGCCGTCCAAAAGAGTCGAGGTGAGCCAGTCTCTATCGGAGGAGGAATTCCGAAGGCTGCAGGAGTGTGTAAAAGCGAATCCGGAGAAATCTGTGCCGGAACTAACCAAACTGCTGTACGAGGAGTTCAACCGCGACAATTCCAAGAACCCCGTATTACAAACAACGATCCAGCATTGGGTGAGCATGTTCCACCTGCAAAGGTGATCTTCTTTTTCGCCTGTTTTCTGTACACAATCCTATGTTCGGCAAGGGTTCTTCCGTTCAATGTGATAGCACCGTACTGGCTATCAACGAGTTCATCATGTCCACCGTCTCCTTCCTGAATTCGTTCGCTTCAACGTATTCTGCTGGAACGGAGGGAATTCTGACTTTCTAGATGCGAATCGAAATTGAGCAGTATCAACAACCGGATTACAGCATTGGAAAACGCGCTCTCTTTGGTGGAAGCGAAACTGGCGAATGCAGAGCAGGAAAGCTGTATCCACTGTTATTTGAGGATAAGAAGTAGACGAAAATCGCGGAATGGAGTTTTTGGAGAAGCTGGAGGGCAATAGTCATGCAGGGGCTCGAGAGGAAGAGGAAAGCAGCGTTTCGCAGGTGATGGAGGAGAAAAAGAAGGAAGATACGGCCAACACGGGAAACAGGATGACCTGGAAACAGCACCCCAAATACGCCGTGTTTTTCCGTCAGGTGGAAGTGGGTGTTCCCGTTGAAGCGGTGAAGGCGAAAATGAGACTCAACGGGTTTGATCCGTCTGTGATGGAGTGGCCTCGCTGGCTTGGCCTTATTCGTAGCAACGACCCGAACTCGTTCGTCCCCGCCGCTTTCATGTAGTTTTGCCATGTACCATTCATTGGTGTTTGTTATCGCTCCTCGCTTGACGATGAACAGGAAGCAAGCAAAGGTGAACAAGCAAGACCTCATCAAGCCTGTAGGCGAGTCGCCGCGTGATTCCCGTTTAGTGTGGAAAGTTCTATAAGAAGCTCACGAGCATCGTGAAGGGAGCACCGGAGGACGCTCACGACTTCCGAATCCCGCTCCCTATGGAGTATGTGTCGCGCACGCCCTTCTGTCTGGACAGCAGCTTTATTCCGGCTGTCTTGTGGGAGCGCAGTGGGCGGGCATGAGCAATAGGACGGAGATTCAAACTCTGAATCAGCAGGAGGGCGGACGGTACAGGAAGGTGGAGGAGGCGCTGAAGAAGATGGCGAAGAAGATGGATGTGAGCTCGTTCGTCGTTCCCAGTCCATCTGTCGCCCCTTCCTCGCCACAGGTGGAAAGGAACGCCCCTGCAACTGTTGTGAGGGAGGAGCACATGCGATCGCCTCGTAAGGCCCGGCACCCGGAATCATCGCAACCACTCTCTCCTTCCAAGCTGCTGCGCCGCATGAGCACCGAAAACACCGTGGTGGTGAACGAGGGCTCTGTATGGTACGACACCTACACGACGGTGGAGCCATTGCCGGAGGGCGTGAGCATCGCTCGCGACGCCGAGGCGGTGAAGCACGAGTTCGTGCACATCCTGCGGAACGTCTACGTGGACGTGTCCCCGAAGCCGAAGAAGGACGTGGAGGACGACGCGGTGTGCACGTGCCTGCCGCCCTCCTACGCCTACTCGCTACTGGAGAAGTCCCACAGCGGCGGCGTGGGCGAGCACTCGCGCGAGGACTTGGAGGCCTTCTCGCGCTGCGGCTGCGGCGACCGCTGCATCAACCGCCTGTGCTACTGCGAATGCAACCCGGCGACGTGCCCGTGCGGAGCGGAGTGCACCAATCAGATGTTTCGCAAGCACCGGTGATCCTGATAGAGAAGGGTGAGGCGTAGCTACCAGAAGCTGGTGCTGTTCTACGCCGCAAAGAAGGGGTGGGGCATCAAGGCGGCGGCGCCCATTCCCCGCGGGTCGTTCGTCATTGAGTACGTGGGTGAGGTGATCTCGCAGAAGGAGAGCGAGCGGCGTCGCGAGGTGCAGATCACTCGACGTGCTGAGACGTAGAGACGCAAGGGGCAGCTGCACATGTACTACATGAGTCTGGAGCCGAATCAGCTGATCGACGCCACGGACAAGGGAAACGCCTCGCGCTTCATCAACCACAGCTGCGACCCCAACTGCGAGATCCAGAAGTGGCGCACCGGCGGGACCAGTTCCGTAGGGATTTTCGCCATCCGCGACATTGCGCCGGGCGAGGAGCTGACCTTCGACTACCAGTTCGACCGCGACGAGAACCACCAGATCCCGTGCTACTGCGGCAGCCCGAAGTGCCGGCACGTGCTGGGCAAGAGCAAGGAGGTGCCCAACGTGAACAACCTCCCGCTGGGCGAGCGCGTGCTGCGCAACCGGCTGTTCCAGTGCGACTGCGTGGCGTCGCCCGTGGACCAGGCCGTCACGCCCATCACGCTGCTGCCGTGCGTGGGCGGTGGACGAACGAGTGAGGCGTAGGCGAGCAAGGGCATCGCGAAGAGCCTGTCGCGGTACGTGAAGAACTACAACTGCGAGGAGTTTGCCTCCGCGCGGCTGGCGCGGCAATTGCAACAGGGGCAACAGACGCAGCGTGTTTCGGTGAAGAGGAGGGCGGTGGGAGAGATGGATGCAACGACGTATGTGCCGGAGGTGTTGCCGGAGGAAGAGGCGGAGGAGGAAGATGGCGCGCGGTTTGATGATGAGCTGCAGTTCTCGCGGTTTTCGTGCCGTGGGTTCCAACGAGTAGGGAAGCGGGCTGGATGCGATTGTAGACGTACACAACCTCTCTGCTCCTGAATCGCAACATCTCCTCCGGACTGAAACGGGTGAGTGACAAAAGGGATGGTTCAGCGTAGTACTGCTGGGTGTACTCGAGAGAGCGGGGTATTCGCATCGGACTGGTCGATGTTCCCTTTAAGAGGCTTCTTTTACAACAGTTTGCTTCTCTCATCTACTGACATTGCCTGTTTGTTTCCCACGCATTGCTTGAGAGCATGGCATGCGATTCACGCCCCATTTGAATGTAGGTGTCTACAGGAACCAAGACACACGATGGCATGGACAGGGTGCAGAATGGAGGAAAGCGGCAAAACCCCTCCCGAATTCGGGCGTCTGTACAGAAAAGGGGTCGATTTTTCCCGAATTCAGATTTGAGTATGCAGAGTGCGAGTAACCAGTCTACGATTGCAGCGCAGTCAGTCTTATCAAGTCTGAGCAACCTGCAAGTAGACGAGACAACTGTAGGAGAGCCGAGCATCTTCCTTAGTCCCGTAGCTTCATGACAAAGTCAAATCTGCATATGAGTACATGTATCTTTTCAAGACGCCCGAACTCATTTCGGGGCTGCTTAAGTGTATCTCCACCATTTTAAACACGATTGACGTGTCTTTCGAGGATACCATGAAGCATCGGATTCGAAAGTGTGTTTGTATGGAGTTCGTCACTTTCTAGCTACTGCTTTTCCATTTTGAAGAAGATGGCGTTAAAGGGGATGAACTCGGAAGCGGAAAGAGCCCAGATCCTTCAAATCGCCTTTAGCGTGATTTGCAGGTGATGACAATGACGCCTAGTCTTTTGACGTGGAGAATGAGCTGAACGGCGTGATCATCGTTCAGATTCTGAGCCTCATGAGTCCCTTCTACAAGCTGGTTCCCGATGCTACAGCCCAGCAGTTCTTGCAGCAGGTGGAGCGCGCATACACGCAGTTTGGCGTGTCTTCCTCTCATTTCCTGACGATGCACATCGAGGATCCCGAGAAGCAGCCGGTCGTTCTCTCCTCCCTCTCCCATGTCTAGATGCCCACGCCGAGCGTCACGCAGCAAATCCCATCGTCGTTCGTGCCGAGCGGCTCGCCGCCCTCCTCCTCGCAAGGCCCCGACTCCTCGCTCCAGCTGCCGAAGATCATCACCGGCTCAGGCGACACCTCCCTCCAGAGCATCACGCAGTCGCGCGGCCGCTCCCTCTCCATCGACCTGCTCAACCAGCCCTCCTCGGCGCTGCTGCGCGACCGCATGAACACCGTCACCGTAACGCCCGTTCCCCGCCTTCTCCATAGAACCAGCCGATCACGCCCGTGCCCAACTCCATTCTCGTGCTGGACAAGGTGCTCTGGATCCTCATGCGCCTGCTGCGCGCCAAGCCGCAGCTCGCCCAGCAGCACCGCGCGCCGCTGTTCGGTGAGCCTCCCGCGAGGGCGTGACGCGTAGCGGCGCTGACGACGCTGACGAAGACGGAGGTGTTCAAGCTGGCGATCACGACCAAGAAGCAGTACTTGCAGTACCTGCGCATCCTCTGCTACTCGCTCTTCTCCTACGTGCAGCTCCTCCGCCTCTTCAAGCAGGCGATGCCGGAGCCTATCGAGGCCATCGCGCAGACCGCCATCCAAATCGTCATCAACTTCCCGCCCGACTGCGTGTGTACCCCATCGCCTCCTGATGCCTAGTTCTCCTCTTCAGACCTCATCCTGCAGGTGATCGAGATCCTGCTGGACAAGAACAACCTGCCGCAGGCATTTCGCTCCAGCATCGCCCTCCTCATGACCACCACCGTGCTCTTTCCCCACGAGATCTACTTCAAGGAGAACGTTACCTTCGCGGAACACCGCATCCACATCATGAACGACCTCGTGCTCTTCTCGCTCAGCTCGCTCAGCCTCCTCGACATCCAGGCCTCCGTCAAGCAGTACGCGCTCTTCGTCAGCAACCCCGCCGTCTCCTTCAAGACCGTGCGCGTGATCGCCAGCGTCATGGGCAAGCTGGTGGAGCGTCTCCGCTACTTCCCCACCGCGCAGCGCGACGCCGTCTGTCGTCTTCCTCATTCGCCTTCACCCATAGTGGAGATTTGCTACCGCGTGACCCTCACGGTGGTGCGCAAGCTGGAGGACTTGCAGCCCATCATTCGCCAGGACGCGCGCATCCGCCACGTGAAGAAGGCGTACCTCGACGCGGAGGCCAGCAACGCGCGCTACCTGGCGTTCAGCAAGGGCGAGAACTACGTGGCGCCGCGGCCGGAGTACGACCAGTTCGGCATCCGCGTGACCCCGTCGCAGAAGGACGTGGAGATCGGCGACATCGAGATCAAGGAGTCGCGCTACAACACCATCACGCTCATCCAGCAGCTTTGCAGCTGTCTCCTCTTCGTCATCCGCTTCTTCAACCACCCCTCGCCCGAGGACCCGGTGGTGACCCCTGCCATGCCCCTGCCCGGCGCCGAGCGGCCCGCCTCGCCCGACCTGTCGCCCATCCCCGTGCCCGTGCGGTTCGAGATGCTGTTCTACCGGTACGTGGTGGCGGCCTTCAGCTGCGGCGAGCTGTACAAGGTGGACGAGAGCCGCACTAAGGAACAGGTGCGCGTCGCGCGGGCGCGTGAGGCGTAGTTGGAACAGCGCGTGCGTCAGTTTGCGGAGGTGTTCTGCGAGCTGCCGGAGCTGGTGGCGCGGCGCGTGCTGTCGACGGCTCTGGAGGAGTTATATGCGAAGACAAAGCAGTACCCGATCTTCATCGAGTTCTTCAGCCTGCTGATCCGGCACAAGCAGAGCTTCCACTACACGGCGATCATTCTCATTCAGTTCATCATCGACCACCTCAGTGAGTTCGACGTCGCCAGCAGCGAGCCGCCCGTCATCCTCACGCTCTTCAAGTGCTTCAGCACGCAGCTCACCATCGCCGCGGAGGAGGAGGCGCTGTTCAAGCCATACTTCCGTGTGCTGATCACCAACACCATGTACGCGCTCCTGCACTCCCGCACCTGGACCTTCTATCTCGACCTGCTATTCGGTTGCTTCAACATCTTCCAGCACAACAAGCTGGACCTCATCTCACAGGAGCTCGCACTGATCGTGAAGCCGCTGGTGCTGCAGCTCAGCCACTTCATCCAGAACTGCAACAACCCGCACATCTCCGAGCGCCTCTTCGAGATCGCCTATCGCGTGCCCTTCTCTCTCCAGCAGATGCGCATGTGCATGCCGCAGCTCCTCTCCTTCTACGTGAAGGGGCTGGCAGGGCCTGAGACGCTGCAGAAGTCAGGTGAGGTCGGAATCGGGGGGTCACTCCAAGCCGTGTCGTACATCGAAAGCGTGATCAACCACATCTCGGTGGAGCAGGCCAGCTACTTCCTCCAGCACGATCCCATCAAATCGGACTTCATCGCGCTGCTCAACACCATCCTGCACAACTCGCCCAACAGCAACCTCACCTCCATCGCCATCACCATTCTCGGCCGGCTCGGCGGGCGCACGCGCTCCTCGCTCAAGGGCACCATCGACCTGCCCTGTCTGCAGGACGCGTCCCCGTCGCTCCTGCTCCACTGCAACGCGGCGGCGGGCGGGGCGACGGTGTGCTTCGACTACCTGCTGGAGCTGGTGGCGGAGTTGTTCCAACGCAATCTGATCATGGACGACCTGAAGGGCAGCATCGTGAAGCTGAGCACTTCGCTGCGCTGCCCGCAGGAGAACATCACCACCATGCGCAATATCCGCGTGGCCTTCAAGCGCAACATCATCGGCGTCCTCAAGTTCTCCCTCTTCCGCTTCTGCCGCACCGCCTGCTCCTGCACGCCCTCCGGCGTGCTCCGCCTCGCCACGGCCCTACAGCAGCCCGCCACGCCCACTCCGTGCGACCTGGGCCGTCAGCGCTGCATCGCGCTGCTACTGTACGCCGTGCTGCTACTGCAGGAGGACTCCGAAGTGCTGCCACAGGCGCAGGAGGTCGTGAGGGAGGTCGTCACCTTCTTCGCTGCGCTCTTCCTGCAGTGTGCGCGCGCCAACGCCTCGCAGGCCTCGCTCTTCCCCACGCCGCCCGTCGCCTCGCTCCAGCAGCAGCACTGCGAATACTTGGGGCCCCAACTCCCGCCACTGCCCTACTGCATGGGCGCTCCCGTCCCAGGAGAGGAGTGTGGTATGCCTGCTGCGGGTGTGGAGACAGGAAATGGGGAGGCGGAGAACAGAGTGGCGTCGCCGCTGTGCCTGCTGCACGCGCTGATGTCGCTGCTGGAGCGCGACGACGACGTGTGTGCAGTGACGGTGCAGGGCATCATGCAGCAGCTGCACGAGACGCTCGCGGCGGAGGGCACGGAGGAGCGCCTGCTGGTGGCTCAGCTGGTGGACGAGGCCTTCTTCTCCATGGTGTTGAACCGCTCCAGCGAGGGCAACTTGCGCGTGCGCGTGGGCCAGCGGCGAGCGGCTGAGCTGTAGATCAACGCGCTGCGGTACCTGGAGTGGTGGGTGGCGCACGCCGACGCGCTGTTCGTGAAGCGTATGGCGGTGCCGGTGACGCGCCTCGTGTTCGACCTGATGGCCGTCGTGCCCGCCGAGTACGCCATTCGCGTGCGCGACCGCAGCCAGACCATCATGCACACGCTCTTCGCGCGCAGCTTCGGCGTCCCGCTCGCCACCCCGTGCGCTCCTTCTCTCTCCTTCACCGTAGGCCGCCCGTTCCCGTCTGTGCCTTCACCGCCCACACCGCCTTCGCACAAGCGCACGCCGTGATCGAGGCGGCGCAGGAGCGCGCAATCACCTCCATCCTCCTCTCCACGCTCCTCTCCATCTACGGCTCCGCGCAGCAGTTCGCCGCCGCCCTCACGCGCCTTCTCTTCGCGCACTCGCCGCACTGGGCCGCCACGCTCACCGCCGCCCTCCGCGCACGCCCCGAGCTCGAGCGCGCGGACCGGCTGCCGCCGCAGATCCAGATGGGCGCCTTCGCGACGATGACGCTGGCGCTGGAGTTGGGCGTGTTCGCGGTGACGGAGAAGCTGCCGCTGGCGCTGGCTTTCGAGGCGAGCAAGGTGCTGATGGCGAACGCCAACCTCGAGAACTCCATCCAGAGCTGTCTCGGCTACGACGGTGCGCGTGTGCGTAGGGAATCACGCCTAGCCAACACCGACGGCTTCCTCAGCTACACCAGCGGCTTCTTCTTCGGTTTCGTGCCCGAAATCCGCCAGTTTTTGCTCATCACGCAGCTCCTCGCCACCTTCCTCTCCTCCTACTACGCCGACCGCACTGGCGACCGCACTGGCGACCGCACCAATGACCGCACCAATGACCGCACCAATGACCGCAGCAGCGAGGTGGCGAAGCTGCACCCGGCGGCGATCAAGTGCCTGAACGTAGCGAGCGGGTGCCGCTCGACTGTAGTGGTAGAGGCGTGCAGACCGCTGCTGAAGCTGGTGCCGACGCTGTTCGAGAACCTGAAGATGACGGTGTTCGATCTGGACACGCGCGAGGACCTGCTGAACGCGGCGCTGCAGGATCTGCGGAGCGGACGTGATAGCAACCTGTTCCTGTTCTTCCAGATGGAGCGCACGGCGCCGTACCTAACCGCGGGGAAGGAGCGTCTGGCTGCGACGATCCTGACAACGCTGAACAGTCTGAGCGACCTGCTGAAGTCGGTGAAGGAGGTGCGCCACAACACCTACCAGGTGGTGCTGCGTCTCTACGGCACGCTCGGCGCACTGCCCGTCTCCACCGAGCAGATGGCCGACTTGGTGCGCGTCACCCTCGCGCTCACCACCACGCTCTCCGTGCGCTGCAAGTCCTACGGCGCGCCCAGCGAGATGGTGGCGGCACTGGAGACGGCTGACACGTAGTACACAGCGCTGGCAGCCATCCTGCGCGCGAACGCGGCGGCGTTCGTGGAGTACGTGCTGCTGAACTACGACCACCGGCTGGTGCTGCTGAACGAGGAGGCGTGCGGCATGCTGCGAGCGCTGCTGCGCCAGGAGCGCTGCGAGGAGCTGCTGCTGGCCATGTGCCAGAGCTGGCCGCGCTTCGAGGCGCTCGCGCAGCAGTACTGCAGCAACCCCGGCTACGCGCCCAGCACCACCGTCGTGCTGAATATCTTCCGCCTCGCAGGCGTTCTCCGCCCGTGTGACGCGTAGCTGATGGCCTGCCACAAGCCCGCCGTGCTCTTCTCGCACGCTGCCATCGTCGACTTCATCCAGAGCTTCTGGACCTTCCTCCTCTCCCGCGTCAACACGCGGCTTCAGCAGGAGGATCAGGCCACGGCGCAGATCGTGCAGAGATCAGCGCCCGCCTCCGCGCTGGCGGCGCTGACGAACAACGGTGAGAACGAGGAGCTGCTGGAGGTGACGGCCAACATGCTGGTGGAGCTGCTACAGGTGCGCTTCGTACGGATGCTCGTGCGGGTTCACGCACAGGATGCCAAGCTGGCGAACCGACTGACCTTCGCGTTCGCGGCGCCGATGCAGCTGTCACTGCAGAACCTGACGGACCTGTACCAGAAGGTGCTGCCTACGATGCTGAACGACCAGCAGCGCATCGACATCATCGCGTAGCCGACGCGTGGTGTTCTGAGGCGTAGTGATGTGTTGCAGCTGATTCGCGACCCTGCGGTGACGGACCGCGAGAAGGAGATGCTGATCATGAAGAACCTGATTCCGCTGTTTTCGGCGTCGGCGAACAACCACGCGGTGAACATGCAGAACGTGTTCGACTCCGCCTGCTTCAACGACTACATCAGCGTCTTCCTGCCCTCGCTCCACGCCGCGTCCGCCTCCTCCACGCCCTTCCTGATCGCGCTGCTGAAGCTGAACACGCTGCTTGTGAAGTACTGCTCCGCGCTGATCTCGCCCTCCGCCAAGAACACGCTCTTCTCCTTCGCGTGGAACCTGTACCTGGGCACTGACGACGGGCTGATCAGCTACTCGCTGCTCTTCCTCTGCCAGTTCGTGAAGGAGTACAAGATGGACGGCTTGGTGAGCCGGCTCTTCCTGAACATCATCCACTTCTACAACAACCCCAACATCAACGTCATCTACAAGGCCAGCGGGCTGCTCACTGACGGTGGGCGAGGCGAGGGCGTGTGAGGCGTAGCGCTGTTGAGCATGGACGAGCCGGCGCGGAAGAAGCTGTGCTCGCGCGTCACGGCGAACATGCGGATGAACGAGCACATTCTGGAGGAGCAGACGCACATCTGGCGCCTGATCATCCAGCACGCAGACTTCTTCTTCACCTGCGGCGACGCGCTGTTCTATCACATCCTCTTCTACACGCGCTCCATCGCGCTGCGCAACTACAGCAACCGCGAGCTGCTGGTGGACGTGATCTCGCTGGTGGCGGCGTTCTACGTGCGGAAGCAGAAGGAGCACGTGCCGACGCAGGAGGAGTACGAGAGCCAGCTGCGCATCAACACGCACATGCTGAACACGATGGTGAAGGTGCTGCTCTTCACCGCCATCAACCAGCAGGAGCAGCTGCTCTTCAAGCGCGGCTGCGACCTCGTCGGCACCGTGCTGTCGCTCAACCCGCAGCTCCCGCTGAACCTCAGCGACTTCGACCGGCCGTCGCTGCTCACCATCACCGACTCCAAGCCGCTGAGCCAGGAGCAGGTGTACACGCTGTCCATGCCACTCATCGTCTCGTTCCGCATCACGGTCATGTCACTGCCCTACTTCAAAGCGGCCTTCATTGAAAAGAACGCCGAGTGCTTGGGCAAGCGCATCGACTGCGTCGCCAACTACATCCAGTACAACTACATCTTCTGCTCGCTCATCGAGTTGCTTCCCGGTCCTTCTCTCTTCACTCGCTGACGCGTAGCCCTCTTCGCCGTGCCGCCGCCCTACGCGCCCTCCGTGCAGTCCCTCTTCGCGATCGTGAAGGAAGCGCTCTTCCGCGTGTTCAAGGACATCGCGCTCATCACGCCCACCACTTGCAAGCGCTCCACGCGCGTCTGGCGCGTGCTGTACCTGATCAAGATCATTCTACAGCGCAACCCTGCTATGCTGTCTCTCTTCGTCTCCGATCTCCTCCTCTGCTGCGATCAGGTGCACCGCCTCTTCCGTGAGCTCGCCGCCGACCCGCAGACGCAGCGCAGTCTCTACGGCAAGGAAGTGGACGAGTCCTGCGCGATGTGGTGACCACTCCGTTCCATGAGGCATAGACCCGACGCGACGCAGGAGTTGGGCATGCCGCCGATGCCCGTGTTGCGTGGAAGCGAGGTGGTGTATTCGCTGCTGCTGCTGCTGAAGCTGCTGCTGCAGAACCTGGACCAGATGGAGAAACAGCACAAGGTGTTCATCGACTTCCTCTGCAAGTTCTTCCGCTCCGTGCAGCGCGCCGAGCTGCTGACCTATGTTCTTGACCTCATGGCGGCGCTGGTGCGCGAGGGCCGCGTGGCCTTCACGCTGGAGGACATCAAGCAGATCCTCTTCAACACCAAGGAAATCCGCGGCACGCAGGAGAACGTGTTGTACATCGGCGTGATCTCCTCCTACTGGCACTTCCTCTACCTCCTCTGCGAACGCTACGTCGCTCTCTCCCTCTCCCTTCATGCCTAGGCCTTCGATCCTGCCACGCAAGCCGCCAGCCGCGACGTGCAGAGCCAGCTGGCGCTCTCTGTGCTCAGCGGCATGACCGTCACCAACCCCGAGGTGCGTCGCCAGTACCGCGCGTTGCTGCTGCGCCACACCGACTTCTCCAGCGTCTCCGCGCTCACGCAGCTCGTCGCCGACACGCGGCCCTACGCCGACAAGCGTCAGTGGCTCCCGCTCTTCGACGAGGTCCTGCTGCGCACCGCCGTCGCCCATGGCGTCCTCACGCTGGCGGACGACGCGGAGTGCTTCCCCACGCTCCGCCTCGTGTCCGAAACGGATGCAACCCCTGCTATGGGTGTTGAGGCTTCTGCGAAGGGGAATGGTGAAACGGTCATTGTTATGGATGTTGAAACGCCCACCGGCATGGATGTTGAAACGGTTACTGACAAGGTGGTTGAAACGCCCACTGACAAGGTGGTGGAGATGCCCGAGCTGCCGGCGCTGTTCCGAACGCTGCTGTCCTTCCGGCAGCGCGGGGAGGCGGCCTCCTTCGACGACTTCGTGGAGGACCTGACGGAGCTGTGCTACGCCGACATGCGCGTCGCCTTCCGCGTGTGGGTGGAGCTGCTGCCCGCCGTCTGGCGCCGCCTGCCGCGCGACGAGCAGCTGCGGCTAACGCAGGCGCTGACGCGCTTCCTGGCGAGCGACATTCCGTTCCTGCAGCGTGGCGTCAGCACGCACCTGATGTGGGAGGAGCTGGACCGCGACTACGTCGTGTATCCCGAGTTCGACACCGAGAAGTGCATCGGCTGCGGCCGCTGCTACGTCTCCTGCTATGACGGCGCGCACCAGGCCATCTCCTGGGACGAGGAGAACCGCAAGCCCTCCTGCGACCACAACAAGTGCGTGGGCTGCCACCTCTGTGCTCTGGTCTGTCCCGTGAAGGCCATCGGCAAGGGCGAGATCGTCATGAAGCCCGGCCGCAAGGGCTCTCCCGCCGACAAGGCCGTCTGAGAAGGACGAACGCCGTAAGGCAGCGATGAAATAGGAAAGCCCCCGGCAGCGAACGCTGCCGGGGTCTTTTTCGCTGCGGAGGAGTGAGGGGGCGGTTTTCCTCTGGCCTGCGCTGCTGTTTCCGTGAAGTTCCGTCGTTTTCCACAGGTAAGAAAAACCCCCGGCAGCGAAAGTTATCCACGCACAAGGACAATATTAATGACCGTTTAGAGCAATGCCAAATTAAGGGGCGCGATTTACCATAAATCGCGCCCCTTAAACTTTTCCGACAAAGTTTTTTAGTTTTTCTGTAATACACAAGCTTTTTATGCGTTTTTATGTTATACTACAAATGCCTATGATTTCCCTTTTGCTATTAGGACGAACTATTTTACCAATAGAAAGGGGTAATTTCTATGGCACAAGGAAGAGTTGCTCTCTCCAAAATTGCTGGGGGCAACTTGGCTCACATGCTTTGGCAACGCCGCATTTCCCAAAAGAAGTTCGCGGTAATTGTTGACCGCACTCCCCGTACGGTTCGACGCTGGATGTATGAAGGAATTCCTACTTTGGATGATCTTCAGACCATCACAGAAGCGCTTGGTGTGAGCGTAATGGACATCCTCTCTGATTCAGAGGATGTCCATTGTTTTTTATATGAGAGGAAATCTTATGTCCGTATTTGGTAAAGTGCTACCACAATTCGACCTCATATGCTATAATGATTGGTAATATCAGCAAATACTTTGTTGGGAATACTGTTGTTTTTACAAATAGTATTCTCAGCATGAAAGTATTCCAAACTACCATACAGAAAACATCACGTCTGGTGCGGGGTGATAACTATGTCTTTTGAAAGCATAACGCAACAAACACAAGCCAAATATGCGCTCAGAGATACTATGAAAGCAAGTCCTTGCGCAATTGAAGACTGGGACTTTGCCGTAAAGCTATGTTATATTTTATGCGCCAACACACCATTTATTGGGGAGTATATGCCATCAGAAGACCAATTCCGAGATATTGTAACTGATGGGAGAAAACTGTTTTCCCGACTTATGTCACAAGGTATGCAGTCATTATCCGAGCTGGAGCAAAAAGAGCTTGCTTGTGCGGCAATTTTTTTGACACAAAGAATAGACGCGCTACGGAATTCATCTGAAGATGATGGTCAA
>ERZ827156.1424-NODE-1424-length-28445-cov-4.348362_pt1 | contig 28445 bp, 55 predicted proteins | sample MGYA00519919_ERZ827156 | MGnify/ENA primary metagenome ERZ827156 (study PRJEB31778, sample SAMEA3449269) | human gut metagenome | biome: human gut; feature: human-associated habitat; material: faeces | place: United Kingdom | collected 2010/2012 ...
GGGCATCGTGGTGCAAATGAGCGTGGAGTTTGTGCGTGCGCTGCCCAAGGTGGGGGAGACGGCGTGGCGTGAGGCGTAGGACGCCACCACCGCCAAGAGCAGCTTCAGCCAGGTACTCAACGCCGAGCAGTGCGAATATCCTTCCGATTTGTGGCATGGCGTCCTTCACGAGCAAGGGGCTGAAGAACATGCTGTGTTATTCTTGGCAAATGATGGAGTTGCCGCGATTGTGAGGGTGTGTACGGGCTGTGAGGCGTAGCTTCCCGCGGTTATTCTACCTGTCCACCACGGACAAGGCGAACGCGGTCGACGCCTCTTCGGAGAGTTATAACATGTTGGGCGTAACTCCCTTGGCACGCCGTGAGCCATAGTTTGGCACGACGCACTATCAGTCCAGTTTCGTACGAACCCTGCGTTCCAGCAACGGTTACAACACGACGAATCTCCTGCCGAATATGGAGGTGTGGGTGGTGAACGACATGGTGATGAACTGTATGGGCGGCTGCGGGACTGGCATGTAGCGATGGTGGCGGAAGAGATGGGCATGCTGGGAAGCGTGGGCATCATCGGGCTGTACGTGACTATCTTGGTGACGGTGGGAGGCGTGATCCGGAACTTTTTGTTGCCTCAGGTGAGTGACATTATGTAGGGGCGGGGAGAGAGTGCGAGGATAGATACTCGTCCATTTCCAATCCGGAGTTGCTGCTGGATTTGATTTACAGTCTTTACGTTTGCCGCTTTAGCAACTACAAGTGGCGTCCGTGTGGAGAGATGAGCAATAGGGGACACTATCAGGATGAAAAGCGCATCTACTCGCTGCTGATCCGCATCTTCCGCTCTCCGGAGCTGATCGTGAAGCTGACCGAGGATCCGGCGGATACCGGATGCGTGAAGAGAGTGCTGGAGGATGAGTGATATTGTGAAGAATCAGTGTTTGTTTCATCCCTCGTTTTTCATTTCCTATTTTGAAAACACCTTTCGAATGTGAGCCGTGGCGAGGAGGGGATCATGAATAGGCAGTGCATTGAGCCTGACGAGATCTACGCTGTGTGCAAGGCATGTGGAGCTGTTTTTGTTGAGAGCGATGCGAGGACGCACGATTCCGTTTGCACAGCCAGTCAGTCCGTTCGAGATAGTGTAGGGCTGTTGTAAGGGATTGTTACTTCACAGATCGTTGGTATCAAGTACGATATCTACGCTGGAGCAGAGTTGTTGGATAATCCGGAGTTGTAGCGAATCCGTGTCCCGTCCTGATTTCTAGTGCCTCTAGGGTGACCACCTCCGATTCGGCTCCATCGCAGTCTGCCAGCACTGTGCGAAAGAGGGAGATGGATGATGTGTAGTATTCCTCCAATCTTAGCAATGTCATTCCTCTGGTCCCTCCTTCCGTTTCATCGGAGAGGCGAGAAGAGGAAAAGAGACGGGATTACCATCGTCAAGAGGAAGAGGGGAGAAGGAGAGAAGAGGAGGAGAGAAGAACAAGAGAGGAAGAAGACAGAAGGAGAGAAGAGGAGAGGAAGAGGAGAGAGGAGGAGAGGAAGAGAGCGAGAGAAGAAGCGCGAAGAAGAGAAAAGGAGGAAGAGGAGCGGCGACGGGCGAAGGAGGAGGAAGAAAGGAAGCGAGCGAAGGAAGAGGAGGAGAAGAAGGAGGAGGAGGACGCGCGCCGCAAGAAGGCGGAGGAGGACGCGCGCATCCAGCAGGAGTTGCAGCGCATCCGCAAGAAGGCGGAGGAGCGTCGGCAGCGTGAGGAGGCGGAGAAGCAGAAGAAGCGCGAGGAAGCGGAGCGCATTCGGCAGGAGGTGCTGCGCGAGCGCCGGCAGGACGAGGCGGAGCGGTTGGAGGCGGAGAAGACGGTGATGGGCGAGGAGAGTGGGCGTGGGGCGGAGCAGTCAGCCGTAGCCGTGGTCGTCGCCGCCCGTGATGAGGACCGTCGGCCCGCCGTCCCGACCTCTGTTGAGAAGCCTGTGAGTACTCAACCGGTGGCTGCTAAGCCTGTGAGTATTCAGCCTGTGCGTTCTCAACCTGCGCGTGAACGAGTTTCGACACAGCCCGTGACTGCTCAGCCGGTGCGTTCACAGCCCGTGACTGCTCAGCCCGTGACTGCTCAGCCCGTGGCAAGGAGTCAGCTGGTGAGCACGCCTGCCAGAGAGCCCATGGCGCAGCCCGCGAAGAAGCCGCTGCGGAACCCGTTCGCGCCGTGCCGGGACGTGGGGCGGGAGATCGATGAGAACATCGCGGCGCAGGTGCGGCCCTTCAAGGGCACCGTGTTCGTCAACCCGTTGCACTCCGACTCATCGCCCGAGCCAGTGCAGCCCGTGCAGCCCGTACAGCCTGTGGAACCGCTCAACCCCTTCGACGCCTCGCCTGTGGAGTCCGAGGAACCCGAAGAGCCGTTGAACCCCTTCGACACCTCCACTACTGAACCTCTCAACCCCTTCGACGAGTCTCCCGTGGAGCCGTTGAACCCCTTCGATGCGTCGACAACCACACCGTTGAATCCCTTCGACGCCTCGCCTGTCGAACCTCTCAATCCCTTCGACGCCTCTCCAGCAGAGCCGCTCAACCCCTTCGACGCCTCCTCCTCGGACGACGAGCCACGCAACCCCTTCCTCGAGTCGAGTCCTTACCGCGCGTCCACCACAACACCCCTTCCCGCCCTCGCGCAGCGCGCGGAGCCCTTCACCTCCTTCAGCAACCCGCTCACCTTCAACTCCGACGCCGCCTTCAACCAGCTGGCCTCCGCCGCCGAGCGGACCAACCCGCAGCAGGCCTTCGCCGCCGGACCGATCCCCACAGAGGAGGAGGAGCCGAGCTGGGAGGAGCAGCAGCACCTGCAGCAGGAGCAGGACTCGGTACTGATGCTGCAGTCAAACGCGCCAACGGCGATGATGAAGGAGATGGAGGTGCAGCAGGAGAAGGCGAGTCTGGAGGACATGCGGCGCGTGTACGACACCAACCACGACGGTGCAGGAGGGGTGTGGGAGTGATGCGTAGAATACCTCCGGTTTTTGGAGCGGCTGCGTTTGGGCGTACACTGCGTGAAGTGGTGCTCCAATGGGCAGAAGCACAAGACGGTGCTGCGGCTGGTGGAGATCGGGGAGAGGAAATACGTGGCGGGTGGGACGCGGCGTGAGGCGTAGCTGGAGTGGGAGCGGAAGCAGACGCTGATCAAGAAGAAGCCGGGACGCATTGATGTTGATTCGGTGGAGGCGATTGAGAGCGTGTTCGGGACCAACTGTTTTGAGGTGTACGGGAGCAAGTGGGCGGAAAGGAGTGGCTGTGAGCGTAGATCCCTGACGATCGAGTGCTTTAGCAGTGCGGGGAAGATGGCGCTTCTTCCGGGTCTGCAGAAGCTGTGCGGCCAGGAGTAGTTGTTGTTTATCATGTATTCTATCCGCTGTTTCCTCAATGATTGCGAGCAACGGACGAGCTTTTTTCCACTTCTTTCACCGCTTTGTTCGCCCCAATTACACTCAATTCATTTCCAACCCCAGACCGTTCCATTCGCTTCGAGTAGTAGATTTGAAAGGGATGATGAGTTGCGTAGTTCATGAGCACTATACCAAACGAGATACCCAAAGGCAGCATATACTGGATGGATTCACTCGTAGTTGACGAGAATGCTGAGCAGAAGAGTGTTGCTGCTGAAAGCACTCCTGTTGCATCTGAAGTACCGAAGGAAGAGGCTCCAAAAGCCGAGAATGCCGAAGCCTCTGACAAGCTTCCCTATTACCTTGGAGCGCATGTCAGCTCTGCCGGAGGGTTGTGGAATGCTCCGGAGAATGCGTCGCTGTTGGGCGCTACTGCCTTTGCCCTCTTCTTGAAGTGGTGGAAGCGTGTCTGTCTTAGGAGTAGATCGCAACGTCAGTGGGCAATGAAAGAGATCAGTGTCAAGGACGTCGCCAAATTCAAGGAAACGATGACGAAATGCGGCTTCAAGCCAAACCAGGTCCTTCCTCACGGAAGCTACCTCTGCAACATCGGAAGTATTGACGAGGAGCTGTACGAGAAAGCCAAGACGGCGATGCTGGGAGAATGTCGTCGTGTGGAGGAGCTGGGCCTTCAGTACCTGAACATCCATCCTGGATCCACTGCCAAGAAGTGCACGAAGGAGGAGTCGATCGACCAAATCGTGAAGGCGTTGGATTACATCCACGAGAACACAAAGTACATGACGATTGTTCTGGAGAACACAGCGGGAGGTGGCGGCACGGTGGGTGTGTCGTTTGAGGAGTTGAAGTCCATCATTGACAAAGTGAAGGATAAGAGCCGTGTTGGCGTGTGCATTGACACATGCCACGCCTTTGCCAGCGGAATGAATATTGCCGTTCCGGGAGGCGTGGAAGCGATGATTGCCAATTTCGACAGGGTGATTGGTCTCAAGTACCTGAAAGCGATGCATCTGAACGATTCAAAGGGCGACCTGTCCTCGAACCGAGATGTGCACCAACCGATCGGTGATGGCGAGATTGGATTGGATTGCTTCCGTCAGATCATGAATTGCGACGCACTGCGCGGCATTCCTTTGATTCTGGAGACGCCGCACAAGGATGAGGAGTACGGTCCCGATCATGGTTGGGCAAAGGAGATCGCGACGCTAAGAGGTCTGACGGTGGGCGAGGTGATTGTGTGTGAAGAATAGGGCGTGACAGAGGTGACACAGAAGAAGAAGCGCATTGATATGATGTTCAAGGCCAAGCCAAAAGCTAAACCAAAGGCTAAGCCAAAGACAGAAGCAAAGACGAAGGGAAAGAGAAAGGCAAAGAAGGAGTCCGAAGAGGAGTTTGAAACGGAGACGGAGGAGTCGGAGCTGGAGCTGGAGTCTGACTCGGAGGAGAAGGAGAAGAGCAAGCCAAAGGCGGCGAGGAAGACCACCAAGCCGAGGGCAAAGACGACGAAGGTGGGACGCAATGCTGCTTCGAGTGTTTCTTGCAACAAACAAGCCATTTCTTCTTCTTGCTATCCTTGGCTGCGCCACTGCCAGCGCGCTTCACGGAGGAGCTCTTAACCGTGAAGAAGGAGTCCATGCGCTTCTGCTTGCACTTGTCCTTCGCCTTCTGCAGCTTCTCGATGTACCCGTCCACGCGCTCGGGGTTGAAGCCCTTGTCGTTCACCAAGAACTCCTTCAGTCCCTCGCGGTTGACTTCCGAGAAGGAGATCTTCACGTCCTCGCCCTTGACAACCTCCGGGTTCTTGAACAGCTCTCTCGCGCGCTGGTACGGCCAGTCCTCGGGCACGGAGAACTTCTCGGGCAGGTGCTTCAGCACCTCCTCGATGGTTCGGTACTTCTGAATGAACTGGTAGGCCTTCACTTGCCCGATGCCGCGGATCGTGTCGCAGTAATCGCAACCGCACAGAATGCACATGTCAATGAACTAGGGGTCAGGGGAAGCCTGCACACACACCTCGTCCTGAGTCAGCTTCATATCCTCCAGCAGAGCGTTCAGATTCACTTCGAGAACGCCGCTCTGATCCTTCTTCGAGCTGTTCTGGCTCTTCGTGAGGTGACGCAGCAGGAACGGCGCGCCGAAGGTGAGACTGTCCATGTCCTCGCTCGCCATGCCCCACACGACCTTCTTCTTCACCAGCTCCGCACACTGCGATTCGGCCTCACTGGCCGCGTCGATGACGGGAACGCCCATCAGCTGAAGGAGCTTCTTGCAGTCATCCTAGCGGTGATTGGGGAGCGAAAACGCCACGATGTGGGATGAATTCATGTGAACCGTTCTCTTGCTCAGCTTCTCGATCTCCTCCTCATTTCCTGCCTCCTTTGCCTGCTTCAGCTCCTCCTCCGCCTTCTCGCGACTGGCTTTACGACGTTCCAACTAGGAATAAGCGTGAGGCAATAGGCACACCTCGCTCTGCTTCATCTCTGGGGGCTTGCCCTCGAACACGAACACGGGCTTCAAACCATCTTCCATCATCTTGATCGTTTTGGTCAGCACACCCTGAATGTGGCTGTAAATCAGTTCAACGCATTGATCCCAACCTGGTTACCTCTCCCTCTTGGTTTGTGAGCATTAATGACGCAAAGCTAGAATTTGTCCGAATTGCAACCTACAGCATGATCTCTACGGTGGGAGAGGCAACGAGATATTGATAGATCATGACACTGGCGTCAATGGCGACCATTCTTCCGGTGTACTTCTTTACGTCCACCTCCTTCATGGCACGCGGAGCGTAGGTGCTGATCAGCTTGGATAGGCCCTTGATCCCCATTTCAGATTCGTTCTGACCCACCTCCGTTTTGGCGGGCAACTTGCCGCGTAACGCAACAAACAGCGGAAAAGACAATCAACACAGAATCACTGTAGAGCGCTCGTACTGCGTCAAAAAGATGCCCTTCAGCTGCTGGCAAGTCTGCGGGGAGAAGGGATTCTCTCTCAGGCTAATCCGCCGCAGCGCGGGGAAGATGGTGCTGTCCTGGATAAACACCCTGAAGGACTCCAGGAAGTCGTCTCCGATCGCGTTGCCGTCCAGCGTGATCGACGCCAATCGCGGGTAATTCTTCACCGCGATCAGCAGCCGGAACGCCTCCTTCGTGGAAATCCCGTTGTCCGTCAGGTCCAGCGACCGCAGGTAGTAGTGCGGGTGCTCCTCGAACAGCGTCGCCAGCGCCTGGCTCACGAACCCGCAGTCCCCGAAGGCACTAGGCGTGCATGTGTGTTGCAGCTGCACGCGGCTGGCGAACAGGAAGGGCGAGCGCCGCACCATCAGCTCGTACGTCTCGGGCGTGATTTCGCCTACGCTTCAGTCGCGCCGCCCGCTCGGACCCGCGTACGTCACGGTGGGCCGCGGCGCCGAATTCATCAGCTCCAGGAAGAAGTGCGCGTCGGCGGTCTGGTGAAACTCTGGGCGTTACGCCGCACGGATGGACACACCATTCCACAGCACCAGACCCTCCACCACGACCCCCCGTTTTTGCAGCTCCTGGCACAGCGCGTGGAGCCGCGGCGAGTCCTGCTCCGTGGCGTAGTTCCCCGTCAGGTCCAGCAGGCGCAGGTGCGTTGTGTGAGTGGTTTGAGTGGTCTGAGCAGTTTCAGTAGTCTGAATGGTCTGTGAGGTCTGAGAGGCTTGAGCAGTCTGATCAGCATCCACCCACTGCAACACGCTTCGCAGCACGTGCAGCACGGTGGCGGCGTCGAAGGCCTGGTCTGTTCGTCACCTCGCCCGCCGACGCTCACCGCGGATGCCCAGGTACTCCAGCTGCGCGCAGGGCGCCAACACCGCCAGCAGCGCGTCCAGCGTCGTGGCGTTGAGCTGGCAGAGCCGACGGTCCTCGGCGAGGGGTGCATCGAAGGAGTCGAGCGCGAGGGAGGAGGCGAAGGAGGAGAAGGGGCATTCGACGCTGGACAGACCTGTGAGGCGGAACGAATGAAGCGTGCAGGTGGGTGTGAAGGCGGAGAAGGGCGCGGCGAGGGGCGTGGTGTTGACCGAGGCGATCAGCGTGGCGAGCTCGTCGATGTGGAAGCCTTGACGTGAGCACCAAAAAGAGGGGGCACCCCAAATGTCGATATCGTGGTAGAGCAGCAGGCTCCACGGGAGGTACCAGTTGTGCTTGCGCTGGATCGCCAGCAGGCTCTCATTGTCCACGATGGTGTCTACTCCTCACGCCGCGCGGACAGAGCGACAGCTGAGCGTGTGCACGAAGGGTACAAGAGCCTCCACCTCCACGGAGTAGGCGTAAGCGGCAAGCAGCGAGGCGTCGCAGGCGCAGTCGGAGCGGAGACGCGTGGTGGAGGCGAAGCAGTCGGCGTCGATGGGATAGAAGATGCGCTTGGAGAGCGGGTGGTGCGCGGGGAGGTCGAGGGCGAGATAGGACTGGTTCTCGTGCGCACCGAACGCGTCGAGAACGCCGGTGACGTAGTAGTGCTGGTAGGAGCCGGCCATGAAGACGGGCTTGCCCTGGTTCTGCGAGAGGTAGAACTGGAGAAGGTCGGGGTTCACGCCCACGGTGGTCAGAACGGGTCCTTGCGAGAGCGCGTGGAGCAGCCCCGGCAGGGTGGGGTACACGCGACGGTAGGACTTGAGGTAGTACTAGACATCAGCTGGATGGCGAGAGGCAACGCGATTGCAGCTCGCGCGGAGACACTTCTCTCGGGTGCCCACGTACGCGTTGTAGTCCTTCTCGAGACACAACCCCTTCTCGTAGACGTAGCGGAGAGCGCTCTCTGTCGATGCGCCCTCGCACGAGTCCGGAGAGGCCGCACGTCTGTCGTTCACGCAGTCGAGGAGTTGCTGCACGGAAAACGGCTCCTACGCATGCAAAGCAAGGAATGAGCATACACTCCACAAAGGGTCCATTTCCTTGAATTTCATGTACATGATCGTGGCAACGGCGACTGCCCAGCTGCTGGCGCACTTGATGGAGGGGTCCACGTTGACATACGACGGAAGGAAGACGCTCCAGTCCTGCGGGGACGGCCTGGCATAGATATCTTCGCTGGGAGGGTCAAAGTGGCGAACATCCACCTCCGGATAGCGATTGTTGGTCATGAGCGACCGGCGGAAGCGCACTTCGGAGAAATCGGAGTAGAAGGAGTAAAACAGCGGGATTCCGGAGAGCTTTTGCGCGCTATTCAACCGCAGGGTGTTCAGCGCAAAGTTCTGTCTCCTACTACTACACATGAACGTTTAAAGTCAAAGACAACGCATATTCGTCGTCCTTGTACTGCTTTCCGTAGAATTGCACGAACTGATCAAAGGACTGGATGTCGGGAACGGAAAAAGCAAGGGTGACGGAGAGGAAGAGCAGGAGCAGCATCACGCCTCCAGGTGCGAAAAAGAAAAATGCCTTAGCCGTGAATCGAACACGGGTTATCACGGCCACAACGTGATGTACTGACCAACTATACTACCAAGGCACTCAACTTCTTTTTCCCAAAATGCCTTATCAAACAAACAGGAAACATCGCCACATACGGATTGTTCGCCATCTCGTCCGCCAGCGTGGTAATGGGGCCGTGGCCACTGAGGACGGTCGTTGCGTACGGCAGCGAGAAGAGCTTCTTCTGGATGGAGTCGATAATCGCCTTGCTGCTACCGATCACTTCACTCACCTACGCCCACTCGCCTCCCTCCAAATCCGTGCGACCGATGGAGCCCTTGAACAGCGTGTCTCCAGCGAACAGGAAGGATCCGAAACGGTAGCACACGCAGCCGGGCGTGTGTCCCGGAGTGGTGATCACACTGCCCTACACTCAAAAGCGATTTACTGGTTTACAGTGCGAGAACCGCAAACAACTGTGTCGTTGTCCTTCACGTAGTTCACGGGAATCTAGACATCACCACGTTAGGAGAGGCGCACATGAAGGCCAAGGGTCTTTGCTTCGTCCAGCACGCCGCGGAAAAGAGGCGCGTCCGCTATGTGTGAATCGGGAAGAATGGCGCGAACCCTGATTCATATACACAGGAATCTCACCGATTTCGTTCTCCAGCTTTGCGATGCCGGAGCAGTGATCGTGGTGGCCGTGCGTCAGAAGGATCTTGTCCACCTGAAGTGAAGGAGAAGAAGGGCCAGCAATAAGTGGATATATCAACCTGACACTTCAGCAGTGCCTCGATGATCTTGCTGGGTTGCTCTCCGGGATCGATAAGCACACCTGCAAATCAGAAATGAAGACGAGTAACGACCTTGACGAAGTATGTCGTCCCACATCAGATAGGCGTTCTCGCGGTAGGAGCCATTGGTGATCATCATCACCTTCAACAGCGAAGGTCTGTGCTCCCCGCAACCACCGCCGCAACCTCCACCGCAGCCACCACCGCAGCCGCCTCCACAGCCACCGCAACCTCCATCACACTACAGTTCACTGAAAGGGCAGGTGCATACGTCTATACATAATAAGAAAAAGAGGAGTACGCATACCGTGATCGTCACCTCCGCAGCCACAGCCACAGCCGCCACCACAGCCATGATGGAAGCGAATTCCCACCGATTGGATAGCAGAACGACCCACCTTCACGACAGACGGACGAAGAGCTCTGAGCGCGAACATGGGGAAGAAAGAATGATGGGAAGGAGCGTGCGTTGTACCCCCATCTTCTTCAACATACCAGGAGAGGAGACTTCTCTTACTCCTTTTTCTCGTCAGCGATGTTTGCCACGGAACACTACGTGCAAGCACGGCGGGGAAGTAAGGGGAGTTCGCGCTTTGTGTTTATGCAGAAACTGGTGCCCGAGTACCAAGATACGCCACAGATCGGTTGGGCACTCTCGTGCTGCTCCTCATGCGTAGAGGCACGACGACAGATTATTGCAAACCTCGCCAACTTCGCCTACGACCCATACAACTTTGCGATGATAGAAGAGCTTCACATAGTTTCCATTCAATTCTACTCATCATGGACTAGCTGGATCTGTTTCTGGATGGCTTGGAAGAAGAGGACGAACAATTGCGAGAGTTTGGCATGGGAGGCATATGCAACTGCGCTTGCGGTATGAGTGGCACTCAGGATTGACCCCAAGACGATGGTTTCGCCGCAGTGATTCTCAGCGACAAGTCAAACGTGAAGCACATCGTGAAGCAGCTGTCCTCTACAAACGAGAACACCGTCGTATCTGCCCTCACTACTCTGTACTATCTCCTCGATGGGGAAAACGGTGCTCTATGTGCCTGCTTCTGCTTTCCGATCATCCGTAGATATCAAGAAACCGAATATTCTGAAAGCGATACACACCTACGCGGAATGCGACAATGTGCGCATTCGCAACGTTGCCTCCTGTCTCCTTAAGAAGTGCTCGTGACTCTTGTTTCTTCAACAAAGCTCGCTACGTAATCTCTTCGATCCTCCTCCCCACACTCCTTCTCGGCGCTTTCTTCGTCTGTATCTCCATCACCGTCTCCAGCTCCTTGTGCAGCAGCCAAAACGGTTCCGCCTCCATCTTGCGGAAGTACGTTGCGAAGAAAGCGCACTTGCGCTCCGCCGCAAACAGAGCCTTCCTCCTCTTCGCCTTCTCCCCGTGCGTGTGAATCAGCACCACCAGATGTGCCAGCGCGTCGATCCAAAAGTGCGGCAGGTCCAGCAGTCCCAGCACGTCCGCGAACGTGTTCTCCAGCACCGAGCCTGCGCCTTGCTTGTGCGTCTCCAGCTGGTTCACCGCCTGCCCGCTCGCCAGACTGCTCGCAAACGGACTGAGACGCTCGTTGCTCCGAATCGACGCCACACACTACCCATGAAGCCAGTTCGCCGCTTTCACCTCCGCCATGGACGAATACACAGCGGCGCGTCCAAGCACGCTGCTCATGGCAACAATTCCCTCCACGATCTCCGCTCGGCACTCGTCGTACTCGCCGTTGTAGGCACGGGAGAGGAGACAGTAGAAGAACACCACCTCCACCGCGTTGTAGGAAACGGAGGACGAGACGACAGCGGGTAATGGCACATCGCTGTAGGACTTGTCCGCTAGGAACTTGCGAACGCAGGGGATGTCTTCTTCCTCATCAGAGTCCTCCTCTTCAGATGAATCCGTACGAATCTCTTCAACGAGAGGCTTCATCTCGCTCTGAATGGCGGCGTTGTGGCGAGACTCGGTCATGAGCCACCAGGGATTCCACACGGGCACCATACGCTTCATCTCACCATTTGCAACATCGCGCAGAAACGCTTCTCGGAGGGATGGAGGCAAGGAGTCGAGAGACACGTCCTCCCCCTTTTCAAGACGCTCTGCCACCTCTTCTAACCCCTCCATATCTTCCCCATACAAATCCAAGGGCTCCACGATCTCTTCATTCGCCCTTTTCAACATCGCAGCGATGGCTGCCTGGTTCTTCTCTTTGTCTTCCTGTTGCCGCAGAGACATCTCGTCGAGAACGAGGCGTTCGTAAAAGCGCTCTGTGCACTTCGGATTGTGATTCTACTCTTCAGTTCGATTGGATAATGCGACGTTGTAACACTCTTTGGAACAGTAGGCGACTTTGCAGGAGGGGCAGATGTACTTCGCCGGCGCTTTGTGGCATCTACGCGATTAGGATGGAGAACCCCATTCAGTTTACACGGCACAAAGACGAGCTGATTCCTGCATGCTTTGACTCGAGCAGTTTCTTCTTCTGCTTTCCTCAAGTGGCGCGATTCGCATCAGGATGCTGTCCCTTTGGAATCTGATCAAGGCCGTGCTGTTGTTTGTCAACGCTCTGGCGATTCTTCATGAGAAGCGCTTCTTGAAGAAATGAACGTCCAACTCGTTTTCTGTAATCTATAGATGGCTGGGATGTGGTCGACGCATCGTATGGATCCAATCCTATCAAGAACCAGTGCATCAGCTTGCTCCAGGCTGTGCGATGGCTCCGAGGTAGGAAACGGGATGCGGTGATGACTGGTGCTAGTGCCCCTTATCTTTGTGAACTTCATTTTCATTGTTATAGATGCGATTACGGGATACCCTGTTTCTTAGCACAAACAAGCAGCTCACTTGGGGTACGACAGCACTTCGTGCACGCACTCCTCCTTCGTTCCATGCGGATGGAGAATCATCCAGTTCCGAATCGCGTCCATCACGTCCTTCATTCCGGGCCCCTTCTTCACTCCGTACGTCACCAGCTCGTTCCCGTTCACGATCGATGGAATCTCCCACATCCGCATCAGCTCCTTCTCCCGCACGTATTGCATCAGCCGGCCGTAGGCGCGCATCACCTCCTCGCGGTCCTGCCCCTCCCACACCTCGCTGACCACCGCCTGCACCACCATCAGCGGCCAGAGGTTCTTGCTGGCGAACAGCAAGTTGCCCAACGACAACAGCTCCTCCTCGCTCAGCGCCACCTCCTCCTGCTTCTTCATCATGTCCAAAAACGGCCTGATTTCATGATGACGATGGACGACCCAGCAGACGTCGTCGATCATGGAGTTCTTCAGCTTGAGGTTCTCGCGGATGAAGTGTTTGATCAGCGGCGACAACACCTGGTTCTGGTGGCTCACCTTCTTCTTCACCACGAACACCATGTCCCCGCACAGGAAGGAGTAGCTGAAGAAGTGGAGCAGGTGCGCCAGACGCAGCACGGCTTGCCACCCCTATGTCTCACCACCATCACCTTCTCTCACGTCCTCGATCGGCTGCAGGATCGCCTCCACATCATCGCGCCAGCCCTCGCACACGCGCGGGTCACTCATCAGACTACGCCTCACACCACCACTCCACGCGCACTCCTCGCCCACCTGCATCATGCGCACGCCGCGCAGCACGCGCTCGCGGATGAAGGACAGGTAGCGGTGGGTCCCGTTCATCAGCTGCTTGTCCGCCTCGCACTCGCCCACGCGGTACTCCGCGCAGTCGCAGTCCACCGACGCGAAGAAGCTGTTCATGTACTTCGCGTCCAGCGTGCTCGCACTGCCCACCGCCGTCTGCACTTCATCTCACGCCCACACGCCCACCTCCGGCAGCGCGATCAGGAACAGGCCCGCGTTGAACTCCTCCAGCGACCGGCTCTTCTGCGTGCGCAAGTAGTTCGAGTTGTCGCCCTCGATGTTGAACACGCTGTTCAGAATGTTCATGTCCTCCAACAGGCGCACCGCGCGGGCGAAGTCGCGGCCCTGCGCCATCTTCAAAACCTCCACGCCGATGCGCTCGCGACTCACCTTGCGCGAGAGGAACAGCTCGATGCCCGGGTCCTGCGCTGCCGTCATGATGTCCGGCTCGATGCGGCAATCGTACCGTGTGGCGAAGCGAACCGTGCGCAGCAGGCGCAACGGGTCCTCCTGGAAGGTCTCGAGCGGAGGGAGCGGCGTACGCGCGATGCGGTCGCGGAGATCGTCCACTCCGCGCATCGTGTAGTCCTCGATGGTATTTGTGTTGATGTTGTAGAAGAGACTGTTGATGGTCAGGTCCCGGCGGTAGGCGTCTTCAAGGGGCGTCCCGATGGAGATGGTGGGAATGCGGCTCTGGTCGTTGTACTCCTCCTTCCGCAGATTCACAAAGTCAATGCTGCTGTCGTTGATACGAATGGTCGCCGTTTCGAGATGTTTGGACTACGTGACAGTGAAGCCGCTATGCGTACCTTATCGGGATTCGCTCGGATTTTGCCAATATTTGATGTACTATATCCCTACGGATGATGTTGTGAGAAAGCAACGACTCTGCTGGCAAGCCAGGAAGGAAGGCGCTCCACAAACTCATATCCTGTCATATTGTCGATGGCGATGTCGATGTCGTGGCTGTGCATTCCGAGAATCTGAAGGTGAAGGGAGAGGGCAAATGCAACCTTGTCACGCACCCAGCCTCCAGCAACACGGAGGGTTGAATGCAACTGCAGTTCAGAATTCGCCTGGAGCAGGATGGAGAAGAGTTCCTTCTCCTGAGGCGAAAGAGCGATGGAGATGTCCTTTCGACAAACGCGATTCATATCTAAGCTGTTCATGATGGATGGCGGCACAGAGAAGCTTCGTATCTGTCTTGGTAGTGTTGGATGAAACAACGCGATTCCCTTTCGAGCTGGGATGAAAAGCTACGGGTGACGCGGCAAAGCAAGTGACACCTTTCTGAAAATAGTGACAAGAGGGGGATAAAGATGAAATGAACAAACAGGAGTGCTAAATAACCCTTAAATACTATGAACGAGCTCCCTGAAGGACACGATTGTGCAGATCACCATCAGAATGGAGGTGAGTACGATGACAATCCAGTCGACGCACTTCCACGTGAAACTGAGCTTCTTCTTAAGCAGATAGAAGTGGATGAGTGCCGGCAGAATACAATTCACGAGCACTGCGGTGGAACTACCGACTGTCCGTTAAGATGCCCATTGCAACTCGTAAAAGGATATTGAAATTCAGCACCGCCTTGAAGTCGTTGAAAATGAACGCAAGGACGGAGAGGCCGCACACCTCCACCACGCGGTAGCTGACGTACTGCGGATTCGTGATGAAGAACCGGTTCGTCTTCACCTTGCCGCAGCGGCCGTCGAACAGCTCGTGCACCGGGCCGAGGTAGAGCGGGAAGGATCCCATGCAGGTAATCACCATCAGAACGCTGATGATCGTGTTCCAGATGGAGGAGGACGGGAGGGCCGCCAGGATGTTTCCGGGAACGCCGTTGTCCGTCTTGTAAAGCGACAGGAACACGAGGCCGATGATGATGTAGATGATCGCCATGATGACCACGGACACGGAGATGGTCTTCGTGATGCGCTTCTGATAGGCCTTCTTCACGTGCTTCTAGAGATGAGAAACCATACAGAATGCAACGGCTTGCGACAGACACATGAGCGAGAAGGCCAGCGCGTTGAGGAACACGCCCAGGTTGTTGAGGATGCTTTTCGGGCGCGGGAACCAGAAGCTCGAATCGAATTTGAACCCGAAGTGCACCACGCCGTAGAAGAAGAGAATGACGAGACTGATGATGAGCGCCGCCAGCCCGAAGGAGGAAATGGCCACGAGCAGACTAATCGTGACTAGGAAAAGAAGGCACGACGAAGGGTCCTTCAGAAGGCAGAAAATCAAACCAATGATCGTGATCAGGGATTGAAGGAGCGCTCTCTTGAGCGTGTGGTTGGAGGCGGGAATTGGCAGGCTGTCCAGGAAATCGGTCATGACAATCTGTCTGTCATAAATGGGGAAAAGCAATACCATGGTTCCCATAGCCATTCCGTAAAGGGTGACCACATTGGCGATGTTGAAGATCACGTAGCCGGGATTCTTCAGCGTCTACAATAAAAGGGAAGAAACAACAGCACAATGAAACACAGACGAGCGTAATCGTTGTTCGTCTTGACAGTCTACACGTCACCCTCCTGAATGCCAGCAATACCGTCTTGTAGCTCTTGGTGTGGTTATAGCACACAATCAACTGATAGGCCGAGAGGATGTATAAAACGGCGACGACGAAAAAGGAAATGACTCCGAGGATGATGCCCACCTACTTCTCATAGGTGGCACAAAGCATATACACTCCAAATGCCATAAGGGATGGCGAGAGCGCCCGTGCCAGCAATACACTTCATCAGATTAATGGCGAGCTACGAATGAGCATGACAGAAGGGAGAAAGGCACCTCATTGGCGGTCAGCGTTCCGTCCGACTCCTCAGGGATCTCCACTGGTGTGGACGATTTGTTTTCATCGCTAGAGACTTTCGCATCCACTTTGCTCTCGATCGGAGTGGTGGGATTACTAGGCGGCTCGGGATTCGCGGTCGTATGGACGGTTGCCAACTCAAAATCGTTGTTACTCATAAGTTTCGTGTACCTCCTTGTTGCAGCGAGTGGCTCTTGAACTCTGTTTCCTCAACGGTGGTAACCAACCCGAGACGAACCGCGGGAATACGGGTTCCACGTTTCTTTTCCCTGCAAACTGTTGCTAACAAACAGAGAAACTACTTAAAAGAGCTCATCAGAGTCTTAAAAGACACGACAGTACACACAACCATGATAATGGACGCGATCGTAGCGATAACCACATTTGCCGCCTTCTCCGCTTTGGAAATGCGCTTTCCCATGAGGATAATGTACAGCACGGACGGCAGCACAGACGCTACAAGCACGGAGGAAAAATTACCGATTACTCATTAAGAACCTCACATAAGCCACAAAAGGATATTGAAACTCAAAATGTTGCTAAAGAAGGGGAGAAGAGTGGCCACCAGAGAGATGAGGAGAATCTCGACGACGCGGAAGACGATGAACTTCTTGCTGGTGATGAAGTAGGCGTTGGTGGTGGGGACGCCCATGCCGCTCTCGACGACCTCGTGGATGGGTCCCATGTAGAGCGGGTATCCGCCGATGCAGGTGACGACCATCAGCACGCTGATCAGCACGCTCACCCAGTTGCCCTCCGGAATCGACGCCAGCACGTTGCCACTCACGCCCTCTACGCCTCACACTTCAGGACAGCACGTACTGGGGCTGGTGTTGAGCAGGAGGAAGAAGAGGATGCCGATGAACGCGTAGACCACGGCCACGACGCCGACGGAGACGGAGATGGTGTGCACCACGCGCGGGCGATAGGCCTTCTTCACGTGCTTCTATGGCTGACGCGGCTGCGCGGCACGTACCACCTGGGAGAGGAGGAAGAGCGTGAAGCCGAGTGAATAGACGAACACGCCGAAATTGTTGAGGAAGTCCGTGGTGGAGGTGGGCCACAGGTAGCTGGCGTCGAAGGAGAAGTGGTAGTGGCGCACGCCGTAGAAGAAGAGCAGCACGAAGCTGACGGCCAGCGCCACGAGGCCGAAGGAGGAGATCTTCACCAGCAGCGAGGGGTCCTTCAGCATGCAGAGGATGATCGCGACCACCGTGAGGATCGCCTGCATAACATAACGCTTCATCTCGAGACTGCCCGTCATCACCGGCAGGGCCACCATGAAGTCCGTCATGACGATCATCGTGCCGATGCACGCGCCGTACAGCGTCATGAGCAGCGCAAAGTTGAACAGGTAGTACCCGGGATTTCCGAGGGCCTAGACATGAATTGGGAGGCGAAAACCGACGATATAGCACAAACGCGCGTAATCATTGTTCGTCTTGATAATCCCATTCCCTATCTACTCCTCATCACAAGTTACTAACACTACATTCTTCTTCGCACCAAGACTGTTGTTCAGGGTGATGAGCTGGTAGGAGGAGTACACATAAGCGCAAGAAACGACGACGAATAGGACAAGGGCCCACACAATACCCACCTACACGTTACAGAGGCGGCACGTGCCAACGCTCTTCACGGCACAGGGGACCGCCAAACTGCCCGTACCCGCGATGCCCTTCATGAGGTTAATCGCAAACTAGGCGTGACCGGCCGGAAACGCAACTACGGCAATGTCCGTCATATTCCCATCCGGCTCCACAGGAATGGTCACAGTCTCGGTTTCAGGAGACGGCTTGTCCGAAGCCGTCGTGTCTTCAAGAGGAGTCTTCTTGTCATTGAGCTGCACAGCTTCGTTGTTCGCATTCTCTTCCCCCTTCTCAACGGAAATGTTCTTCAATTCAACCTCGTCAGGGACTGCCGCCATCACGTTTTATCTGGTGGTTACAAACAGGGAAACGCGGAAACCGGTAACCCCTTTTGTTCGTTTGGGGAGGCTTTGGGAGATTCTGGGAGAATGTTGTGCGTCCAACACCGTAACGAGGGCGACGAGCTTATTCTGGACGGATCAAAGGATGGTTGCTCGATTTGCCGTTTTGTTGCTGTTGTTGCTATTTGCGACCAGCATTGCTGGAAAGCCAGATCGGTGGACGGAGGAGCGTGTTTGCACGACTATTCCAACATGACGGCTAGCTGGATCGCTACTATGACGACATGCGCGAAAACTGCCTCTCCGTGAACTGCAAGGATTTGGGGAGGTACGAGAACATGAATTGCATCCACGAGTGTTTGATGCGGCATCCTGGAGCTAACCACTAGGCATATCGAAGCAGTGTTACGCCTTTTTGTACAAGGAGGAGCCTGTTGCTTTTGCCATCTGCCACTCATGCGTAGCTGGAACCGGGCGAAATTGACAACGTGCGGGAGGACAAGTTCATCACCTGTGTGAAGAACGAGATTGTCAAAGGGTTTTTGTGATGGCTGCTTTCTTTGCAACACGACGTGAAATCGCCTCAACCTCCCCTATTGAAACAAACTCAACTTCATTATTAATAAACACCACTCAATGCCCCTTGAAAGACACTCTGAAAGAAACAGGACAGGGTATAGATACTACAGTCTTACAGAAGCTCCGACTTCATCTCCAAGTAGGAGGACTGGGTCTGGTACTCCAGCTGGGACAGCATCTTCACATTCTGCTGGATGGTCTCCGCGTTCTTCGCCGCCATCTCGATCAGCTTCGCGTTCTTCCCCTTCTTCACCCTACCCTTCACAGCGCCTTCCGCCCCTACGCGTCCAGATTCACCTCTCGCGGCAGGTCCAGCGTCGGCGTCAGCACCGGAATGCTCATCGCCACCTTCTTCTCGATCTCCCGCATCAGCGCCATCTCGTCGTACCAAATGCAGCACCCGCCCTCGGACGTCAGCTTCGTGTTGTGACAAGTGAATCCCTTCATGCGCCCGCGGTTGCACGTGTGGAACCACACCTTCTCCGGGTTCGCGCTCACCAGGTTGATCGCCAGACCCACGCAGTCGGACCGGCCCACACGCCCGATGCGGTGCATGTACTGCTCGGGACTGTCCGGCAGCGTGAAGTTGATCACGAACGGCAGGCCCGCGATGTCGATGCCACGCGCCGCCACGTCCGTGCAGATCATCACGCGCACCGCGCCGTCGCGGAATGACTACGCCTCAATTGGAGTACTCATACGCACCTCCAGCGCGAAGCGACGCGAGTCGGCGTCTCGCATGCCCGCCAGCACTACGCAGCTGTACACGCCGCCAATGGCCGCAGGCGCTCTGGGACTACGCCTCACCCCTTCCACACACGCTCACTTCAGCTTGGTGCCGTGACCCGCCTTCACCAGATACGACTCCAAATTGTCGCAGTCCAGGTTCGTGCGGCAGAAGATCTACGCCTCACGCGCCGCCGTCGCCGCCACCACCACGCGCTCCATCTGGTACTTGTCGATCAGCTCCTTCACCAGCTGCAGCTTCGCGCGCTTCGTCGCCTCCGAGACCTCCTCGCGCGTCTCCACGCGCTTCCCCACCGTCACGCCTGCATGCACCTTGTCCGTGAACTCCTCGCACGCCTGGATGTCGTAGTGATGGTACTGCGCCGTGTCGCACACATCCACGTAGTACACGCACTGCTGTACCTGCTCCTCACACCCACACACCGCCCGCACCTGGTCTGGCACATAGTCGCGGCCCTTCAGGTCCACCCACAGCGGGTCGTGGCAGATGGCCTCCGACAGCTCGCGGATCGCCGGCGAGTGCAGCGTCGCGGAGAACAGGCAGGTCTGCACGTGAACACCCACGCCAGCCCCCACCTGCAGGCGGAACTCGCTGTTGGCCGCGTTCCGGGCGGGGATGCGGTTGTAGATCTTCATGATCTCGTTGTTCGCGTCGTCCTCCACCAGCCTACCCTCAAAACCCGATCACGCCCTCACTTGTCCGCCTCGTCCAGAATGAAGAAGAGCAGGTTGTTGAAGGAGAGGTGGTATTTGATCATCGCGTTGAAGAAGTGCACTACGCCTCACTGCCGCCTCCACCACCCACTCGTTGTGGCCACAACGATTTGACTTCTCATCAGCTCCGCCTCCTGCTTGCGCGGGTCCACGTGCTGGCCGCCCGTCACCAGGGCGATCGACAGCGCCGGCTTGTTCATGTACGCCTTGAACTTCATCAGGCACTCGTAGCTAGTCATCACACTTCCTGAATGAAACTACGTCTGCTGCGCCAGCTCGCGCGTCGGCTCCAGGATGAGAGCCAGCAGGGAACGCGGCTGATTGCGCGATGCGGGCACAGGGGCCGAGTTGCCCGCCGTCTCGGGGACGGGGACGAAGGAAGGCACGGGGAAGCGGAAGGGAAGCTTCAGCGACACCGCCACCTTGGCATTCTTCAATGCCACAGTGGGGTAGTAGCACTCCTCCTTATTAATGCTGGCGAACGCCGCGCCCAGGTCCTTGCCGCTCTTGGTGTAGGAAATGGAGCCAGCGGCAAGATCCAAGCAGCAGCCGATCACATCACCCGTCGTGAAGGACTCGCCGTACTTCTCGTACTTACCCTGAGTCACCTTCATGCCCGTGCCTCCAAAACCGAAGCCTACTCTGTGAATCACGAAACACGCAACCACTCGTCTTGGAGGCGCCTAGGTCCAGTGAGGCGTTCAGCGTGCTCCAGCCAACGCGGCAGATGCCGTTGTTGGCAGAGAGGACGCGGCATTCAAAGAAGTACTTGCCACTACCACTGACTCCCTTTGTAGCACGGCAGCCCGCCCACTTCGGAGACACGTTTATAACCGTCATACCATCGTCCCTATAAACTGATGCACTTCATCTCCGTTTTACGCAATCTGTAATCCATTGTCACTGTCGGCGTAGTTCATGCACAGCTCGCCGTCGTCGCGCGCTACAGCGTTAGTCGCGACGCATCAGGCACACTTGACGGAGCCTCGCGCTGTAGCATCTCCCACACGATCTGCAGGACGGGAAGACCGAAGGCCTGACAGTCACCGATAGCAAACGAGACTTACTGCGGTCTTTCCTGAACCCGTCGGTGCTGCCTACAACTCATGCACGAACACCCGATTCTACTAGCAGCACGTCTCCACCTCCCAAGATGAGGGGAATCGCTTCTTCCTGACAATCAGTTGGTCTTCTAACAAATCAGTCCCATCTCGGCAAACCGACTCCCAATACTGGTCCGACACAGCTCGAATGAGCTCGTCGCACAATCCCAGACGTTCGAAATCCATTTTAATGACTTGAGTAGAAACAAACACGCACCTTATTGCTTCATGCAGCTGCCAGGACCCACGGGATTGCTTCTACCCGTGCCGAACGCCGGAGAGGCGGCGATGCCGCGTCGGTTAAACTCGCAGCGGAAGTACGGGAAGCGGATCACGGCTCTGTCCTTGTCCAGCAGCTCCGGCTGCGTCCACATCCTCTCCGCCGCGGCGATGGTTCTGGGCATGATCGTCGCCTCGAAGTCCGAAATGTCGACTACGCCTCACAACCCACTCGATCTCTCACCATACTCGCCCCACATGCACACCTCGCCGCCGTGGATGAGGTGCCACTGGTCCTTGGTGATGTCCTTCAGGCTACGCCTCACGCACCCACATCTCCCTCACAAGTCGTTGCCGTAGTAGTAGTCCCACGTCTCCCATAGCTGCGGCAGGTACCAGTGCTTGTAGTTGCTCACGATCACGCGGAAGCCGTCGTTCACGATGTTCTTCAGGTTCTCGCCGTCGCCCAGCCACAGGTGGATAATCGTGTCCTTCGGGATGCTCGCCTTGTGGTTGTTGTACACCTCCTCCCACGCGATCGCCTCGCGCCCGTGCCCGCGCACCTGCTCCAGCACGCGGTTCACGAAGTACCCGTACGCGCCCGTCGTCGTCAGGTTGCGTGCCGCCATCCACGCATTCACGTGCTCCACCTCCTCCCAGCACTTCGTGTTCACCTCGTCGCCGCCCATGTGGAAGTACTGTCCGGGGAACAGGCCCTCCGCGCGGCCGCCGCCCAGCATATCCTGCATCAGCGTCTCCGTCACCTCGAACGTCGCCTCCGTCGACGGGTCCAGTGGCGTCGTGCACTCGCTGCTCGGGCAGATCTCCGGCTCTACGTCTCAGTGGCACACGTCACTCCCACTTCCCTTGCACCAGGAGTTGGCGTGGCCCGGCATGTCGAACTCCGGCACCACGTGCACGCCGCGCTCCTTCGCGTAGCTCACCACCTCCTCGATGTCCCAGTGCGTGTAGCGCTCCTGCGAGGAGAAGGCGCCCTTCCACATCTCCGGCATCGACGGCACCTGGATCGGGAACGACTCGTCGTCCACCAGATGCCAATGCAGCACGTTCAGCTTGATCCACGCCATCGAGTCGATGATGCGCTTGATCGCGGGAATGGGGAGGTAGTGGCGCGCAGAGTCGATCATCAGCGCGCGGTACTAGCGATGATGCCACGACGAGACGGATACGTGGAGGAAGGGGGTGTCCTCGACCTTGATAGGCGCGTGCTTGATTATGTACGTGGCGGAGTCGTGGTTGAACTGGATGAGGAACATCAGCGAGTTCAGCGCGTGGTACGCGCCGTAGATGTTCTTGGCGGTGATCTGGATGGACGAGCCGTCCGAGGGCACGGCGAGGCCGTAGCTCTCGTCCTTCGAGGTCTACTTCTGAGAGGGCGCTGCAAACGCGACCTCGAACACCACTTCCTTGTTCTCGATCATGATGTCCACCTCTCGAATCGCCTTCTCGGGGGCCTCGGCAAAGCGGCGGGTGAAGATGGTCTGCTTGAAGCTAGGGGTCGCAAGAATAAGGTATCGTTACCGTTGGATGGCCTTCGTCATTTCCGCGCTCTCGAAGTTCACGTGGAAACGGAGGTTCGTGGAATCCACGGCCACCACCTCGTCTCCGCCCTGGTACTTCACGGGCATGGGCCACAGCAGCATGTCGGGCTCTTCGCCGGTGGGAATGATGACTATCGCCTCAGAGGATCTCCCAAACCACCACTGGAGGAAATGAGATAGGCATCCACGCCAGGGGTCACTTGCGCGTTGGGGCACGCCTTCTTCAGCCAGCCGTGCGTGTTGAAGCCGACGCAATCATCCATCGAATCGCATATGCTCTTGAGTTTTTCAACCTACGGATGAATTTGGAAGTCGTTGAAGAGCTACGTCCTGGGTCTTCTCCTGGTGAATATCGTTTCCAGGGCAATCCAAGTTCGAGTACGATTTGTAGTCCTTGGCGAGAACTGCAACAAGGAGCACCACAAAGGCAAGAAGTCGCATACTGTTTCCTCCCGTTTTTCATAGTAGATATGAGGATCCGAAACACAATCAAAATAGCCCCGATTATTGGAACGTTTGATGGGGAAAACAACCCAAGGTACACATCTATTCACTACTTAGCACGGAGTAGTCCATCATCCTACGCGTCATCCTCCACGAATGCAAGGACCGCTGCTCCAAATGGTACTCCTTTCCCAGGAACGTGGAAACGAACGTCGCGTCATCGCCCACCACCAGGAAGCGGCCTCGTTGGCTGAGCAACTGCGGGAGGCGGGGCACGATCAGATCGTTGCGGGTGGTGTTCAAAACAACGAAATCCGCTTGCGCCAACGGTTCGATGGGCTTCCAAAACAGGCGATCCTTGTCAACGGGCGCGTAGAGGCAGATCACACGCCGCACGTCGGCTGTTCCCGAGGACAACGCGATTCGCTTCTGCTCTCTATATATAACTGTTGAAAGAAAGAAATACGAGCAGGCGTCAGGTCCTGCGTAAATCAGCATGGAGTCGCAGAAGAAGCTCAGCACCGGGTCCACTCCATTCTCCGCAAAGATGGTGCACGACGGATCTATGAATTATGGGATCTGTAGAGTCCCACAGAATGATCGCTTCATGCGCAGGAAGAGCGTGGACAGTCGCAGATTGGCGTACTCCGTGTTCTCACTTGCATGAATTCGGATGGCTGACGAAGAGACCGGCTCTGCGCCTCAATCATCTCATTCATCCCAAACCGCCCACAAACTGAATCAGTTCTCGTGTCCGATAGCCCGTCATTCCGCTCTCCCTCAGTACCACGTGGTTCGTCTCCAGCATCGGCTTCTCCTGCGTGTGGTAGTTCAACTTCTTCTTCATCGCAAAGCCTACTCCTCATCCGCCTTCTCCGTATCCACAGGCCGCCGTCAGATCCACCACGCCCACCTGGTGCTTCGCCGCCACACTCATCACGGCCTCCTCCATGTTGAAGGTGATGATGTCATCGGGGAGGGACTCCAGCAGGAGGCTGAGGAAATCGCGGTGGAAGATCAGCAGGTCCATTTGGTGCTGGGCCTGCTGCAGCGCCTCCTCGGACAGTCCAGAAAACGGGGCCTTTTTGTTCAGCGTGTTGACCGTGACCGTTTTGATCGTGTAGATGAACGGAGTTGCGGAAATGGGGGCAGAGGCACGGATGATGCTGAGGACGTGGGTCAAGAGCGCTGGAGGAACGTACGAATTCACATCGAGGTACACGAAGAGGGCGCTGTCCTCCTTCTCCAGACTCTGCAGTCGTGTCAACACGCTCTTGAGCAGGATGTACTTGTTGCTGTTTGTTCTAGAGATGACGAATTGCGGATGAGGATACGAGAAGACCGTTTCCCGCCTCACTTTCGTCTTGGACTTCGCCAGCGTTTTCACCACGAGGCTCTTCGAGAAGATAAGGCGCGTCGTCTCCGCGATGCCCACCTCATCCATGCACAGCATGCTCACATCTGGCGCTTTTGTGCCCACCGGATTGGTCTACGTGACAGTTGTGTTGCACGCCCTACCGGGTTCTCGAGAGCAGTGAAGAGGACGATGGGCACATTGGAATAATCGTTCTGCTCCCTGGGCCGTTCAAGCTGTCCGGAGATGGACGACGCGAACGGGTCCCTGTAGGACCACTTCGACTCCTCCCTCTTCTTCTTCAGCGTCTTCAACGCGTTTCGGATGACCTCCTCCTGTCTCGTTTGGATCGCTGAAAAATCAAGGCTCTCTTCCTCCGTCTCCTCGATCTTGCCCCCGTAGAGCTTGCTGGAGATGGCGTTCACGTATTTGTTTCCCTGACCAATCGAATACAGCGAGCTTCCAGCGATGCGTTGATAGAAGCGGTAGGAGAAGAAGAAAACAGCGGCTGCGAGAAACGCGAAACCGGTAAGAAGAAGGATGCGCGTTTGCTTCCTGGAAGCCTGCATCTTCTTCTTGTAGGAAGAGTACATGGTCTAAACAAACAGTGCAATTCTTGAACACAACGCTGCATATCCTCTCGTAGTACTGCTCCGTGTCGTCGAAGTAGATCTGGATCGTGCTCCTGAACGTGTCCTTCTCGCGAATCAGCTCCAGCTCGTTCCGGTACTTCTTCGCCAGCTGGCGCTTTATCTGCCAATCACTCCGCTCGTCCGCTCAAACATAAAGACGGTACGCCTTCGCTTGCTCCGGCTTGTGTCCATGATGCAGCAGGATGTTGAAGCACTTCTGCGTCTGCGCCGGAATGATGCCGAACTCCTTCCGCACGTCCTCCATCACGTCCTCACCCAACGCCATCTCGCCGCCCTCCAGCGCCGCCTTCACCGCCGGCACCTTCAGCAGCAGGCGGCAGTCGTACACGTCCCGCACGAAGGTGAAGTCCTCGCACGGATCCTCCACCGTGTACATGGCGAAGGCGCAGCCCGTTGTGGCGCCGTCCAGCGCGGCGGGGTAGGAGTCGGGCAGCAGCTGCGAGGGCGGCGTGTGCATGAGCGTGCGGTACACGCAGTCGAAGATGCGCGACGAGTGGCCCTGCTTCTGGAAGGGTGGGAGGACGAGGATCTGACAGAGGCGCAGCGAGTGCGGCGGGCTCTGGAAGGGGTTGGAGAAGAGGTAGAGTAGGCAGTAGCCCGCGAGGACGGGGTGGCCCTGCACGGAGGTGAACAGCGTCAGCACCAGCCAGCGGTGCGGCGAGTCCGGTGTGACCACAATCTCGCTCGCTCCGTCGATGAACCAGTAGCCGAACGCCTGCATCTTCTTGAAGGTGGAGACCGCTTCGGGGGTGGTGAGCGAATCGAGGTGTAGCGTGAATGGCTGGTCGTCGACGGTGTACTGGCTCAGCACGCGTCCCTTGGGCGAAAAGGACGCTTCGCTCTGTGGGTGAGAAAACGCAGCCATGCAAACTGTGGATACACGGTCCATGTAGAGGGTACGGTTGATGTTGGCGTCGTCCGCCACCCACTTCCTCACGTCCCTTGACAGCTTCTTCCGCTCTACGCATCACACGGCAATGGACAGTCCAACGCTCGGGGGTACCTTCACACTTCGTGATTACGCACATCTACTTCATGATCGATCCGAGAGGCAACCACATCACACGTAGACGGGTTGAAGAAGATATCAATGTGCGGATTCTTCACCCCCGTGATCTTCTCTCCCTCGAAAATCTGGTGAGACATTCCAGGGTGGAAGGTGGGGCACAGTTGGAGAAGATGCTTCTTTCCGTCCTCCTTCTCGATGACTGTCACTACGCGCAATCAAATCACGCTCCAGATACCAAATACCTTGGTGGAAGTCGATCACGCTGTTCGAATCATAACTCAGCTCATTCTCTCCCTCTTTCACCTCCTCCTTGTGCTGAACAGAGTTGGCATCAGCAATTTGCTTGGAATCCGTGGGGAGGGGTTGTTTCGTTCTCTTGTCGTCCATCCCTTCATCCATCGACGAGGCATCTCGCTTTTGACTGCTCATGCTGCACAAACGTCACTCCGAGAGTCTGAAACGAACGAGAAAGACGATATGGTGTGTAGAAGAAACAAGCAAAACGGGAAGGGACTGGCGGCTAACGACATCTCCCCGATTCCCCAAGTGTCTCCCACACAGGGGGCACACGTGATGATCGTTGATGCGGAACAGAACGCCTCCCGTTGCCGCCACGATGCAGAACAGGATCGCAAAGCCGACAGTGATAAAAACCATGTCGTCGTCGAACAGATCCTCCAGAACGAAGTAGCTCACCACCAAAATGAGTAGCATCGCGGCTACGATCAGTCTGACGCTTAAGAGCCCGGAACGCACTCACAATGTACTCCGCCTTCCCTTGACATTCGTAACCACGTTCCGCTTGCACGACGGGCAGTACACGACTGCAGGCTGGCCGTGGAGCACCAGTTTCATGTCTTGGTATGTATCGGCCCTCGGCTTTGAAACCACGGGAACGGCTGTGGGAAGCTGCGGGGCTCCATTCTGCAATGGATCGGCGGCGGAAGGCGCTGGAATGGCCGGAAAGAGCGGCTTGGGCGGGCTGAGGCCAAACGGAGTGGGTGATGATTCGCTGAACAAGGGAGTGTGACTCATGATAACAAAAAGTGCCGAAACACGATGAAGTGGGACATGGGAAACACGACGAAAGCAACACGCAAATTCACTCCAGCACGAGCCACTGCACCGATCCCTCCTGACGAGACTGATAATCCAAATCCGCACCATTGGGTGTGCGCTCGTGAATGCGAGTTCCAGACTCGCGATGAGGAAAGAGACAATTGCGCCGGAGCATTACCCCTTCCGTTCGAGTCAGTGACTGGCTAAAACTGTGCAGGGAGTACGCAGCCGCGATAATCAAGGACCACTCTCCGCATTCCTCACAGTATCCCCTTTTCTCCAATGATGAAGTGTTCCACGATTCATCTTTTTCTTCGGTTTTACCGTATTTTGCGCTGCAGAGATGAGTTATGACCATAAGGGTAGTGCTGAGCGCGGCCCTCTCATCCGTTAGATGATCTGTCCTCGGACAGTGACTGCATGTATCACTGTCCCTATCCCGGTTGCAACTATGAGACAAATCGCTCGGCGCATCTGAAGCGTCACGAGCGCACTCATACGAAGGAAAGACCCTACAAATGCCAGTTCTGTGACTATTGCGCGTCTCGTTCCGACCATTTGCGGAGACATTATAAGGTCCACGGAAAGGCTCTTTGTGCGATTGCCACGGGTCGCTCCCACCCGACGCATCAACCGGTGTGTGTTGTGAAGATCCCGAATTCTTGCGCTCCTACAGTGAAATGTCCTGTTCCCCTGACTGTGAAGGCGTCCCATTGTCAGCACCTGGATGAAGGCAGTAGGGGCTTGATGGAGGGATTACCCGTAGCTATGCTGTTTCTACAATTCATCCATAAGGTTCGCATGGACAGAGTCCGTGCCTAGATTTGTTGTGTTCAATCCCTGTATACGTCCTCGTAATTCCTGTATTGCATGTGATATGCATTTCTTCGTGGTCTTACGTAATCTTGCGCTCGTTCTGTTTGTTGAGCACGCGTTGGAATTTGTGGGATGGTTGCTCTCGCAGAAAACGACACATTTGGTTCGAGCGCTTTCCGAAGTTACAGGATGAGTCTTGTCCAGCAGATTGCGGAAATCGAGGAGGAGATGGCGAGGACGCAGAAGAATAAGG
>ERZ827156.1447-NODE-1447-length-28026-cov-4.435916_pt1 | contig 28026 bp, 39 predicted proteins | sample MGYA00519919_ERZ827156 | MGnify/ENA primary metagenome ERZ827156 (study PRJEB31778, sample SAMEA3449269) | human gut metagenome | biome: human gut; feature: human-associated habitat; material: faeces | place: United Kingdom | collected 2010/2012 ...
CGGAAGTCCACTCGGAGGTGAAGCTGTCGGAGGAGGGAACGCGGGGAGTGAGTGCGTCTATTGCGTTTAAGTAGAATTGTCATTTATTCCTTTGTTTCCTTGAAGCATGCAGCGTGATAGTTGGATAAACATTGTGGGAGATAGGATGTCCACCGCTTAGTTCATAGACGGAATTGAGGGCGGAGAATGCCTACGAGCTTATTCCCAACTATGATCCATCGGAGGTGACTGCAGAAGGGAAGCGAAGTGAGGAAGATGTGAACCGAAAGGACAATTCGTAGGGACTCAGGACTTTGATGAATCATAGAGTTCTTTCATCCATTCTTAGCTTTTTTTCTTTCTTGCTCTCATCTGTGTGCTTTTTTGTGGCCTTTTACTTCTATCTTTACCGGGTGGGATTTGGGCTTTCCATTGATGATAGGTGTCTGAGCGGGGTGTGTGGTACGCCATGTGGACGGACTTGGGGTTTCTTTTCGGAGTGACGGGTTTGGTGCTGCAGTACAGAGGAATGGAGCTGGAAATCCTGGTGAATCGCAAGCTGATGCGTCCTCTGCTCGTGTGCTTTTTCGTCTCGCTTTGTATCGTTGACGAAGTGTGTTGATGAGTAGTCGCTTGCATGTACTGTGGCGTGCAGGGAAACGGGGCTCTCCTTCTGTGGTGTTCATCATTGCAGGTATAGACAGGTGCGAGCCGCTCAAGTGTAGTTCCTGTCTTTTCTGTTTTTCATCGTCACTTCCCTCCCTCTCCACGCCAGTTTCCTGCGGAGCAAAATGTATAAGGACTCTCCTGTTTGTACCAAACACGCGCTAAACAACGATTATCGGCTAAACTGTCTATCATCCTTCTTCTGTCTCTTGTCGGCGAAGCCCTTCCCTCTCTTCGTGTTCTCCCGCGTGTTCTTCCCGCTGTTCTTCACGAAGGCCATGTTGATCATCGGCGGCACCTCGAAGCCGAAGCCGCGTGCCACGGCCTTCAGGTCCAGCTTGTTCACGTTGAAGATGTCCTTCAGACTGTGGCTGGCATACGCCATGATGTACGAGCGGTACGCGTCGCGCGCCGACTTGTTCAGGTAGTAGTTGCGCGACACCAGCTTCGTCAGCTGCGACTGGATGTTCGCCACCTTCTTCTCGGGGAACGCGTACTCGTTCAGCGCCACCTTCGCCGCACGCAGGTACTTCAGGAACGCCACCTCCTACGCCTCACGCGGCACCATCGCACTCACCTCCGGCAGCAGGAACAGCAGCGCACGGCCCGCACCACTCTCGCCGCGCGCGGTTCGGCCGACGCGGTGGATGTACTCCTTGGGGTCGTCTGGCGGGTCATACTGCAGGATCCAGTCCACGGCGGGGATGTCCAGGCCACGCGCGGCGACGTCGGTACAGAGCAGCACGCCGGTCTTGGCGTTGACGAACTCGAGGAAGACGGCTGTGCGGCGCTGCTGCTTCTGCTTGCCGTGGATGCTCATCACGGGGATGTCGATGTAGTTCAGCAGCTCCGCATGGTACTGCACGGAGTTGCAGCTGGAGAAGAACACCCTGCGCCTCAGCCCGCGCCGCCACGCCTACATGATCTTCTTCTTCAGGTAGTTCTTCTTCAAGAAGGTGTACAGCAGCAGGAAGCGCTGGTCGCTCGTGCACACCACGTAGCCCTGCTCCAGCCGGTCCACCGTCGCCTCCTTGCACTCGTCGTGCACGCCCACGTACACGGGGTTCTCCTGCGCCTCACCGCCACCACACATCACCCACCGACAGCGACAGGCGCGCCAGCCCCTGCACGTTCTTGTCCTGCGTGGCAGAGAAGAGCATGGTCTGCCGCTTCTTCGGCAGCAGCTTCACGATGCTCTTCATGTCCTCCTCGAAGCCGATCTGCAGGATGCGGTCCGCCTCGTCGATCACCAGGCACTGCAGGTTCTCGTACGTGAAGCCCTTCGTGTTCTGCAGGTGGTCCAGCAGCCGTCCGGGCGTCGCCACCACGATCGACAGGCCCTTCACCAGCTTCGTCTCTTCCGTCTTGCGGTTCGCGCCGCCCATGATCAGACCGTGGGTCAGGTTGTGCGCCTCTGCCAGCTGCGACACCACGCCGAAGGTCTGCAGCGCCAGCTCGCGCGTGGGCGAGATGATGATCGCGCCGGTGCCCTGGCGCTGCTTCCACTTCAGTCGCGACAGCAGCTCGATCACGGGAATGACGAATGCCAGCGTCTTGCCGGAACCCGTCCTAGGGTGAAGGATGGTAGGAAACGAAACTTGGCAGAACCGAGGACATCCTTGCCGGCCAGCAGAGCGGGAATGGCTTTGGCCTGGATGGGGGTCATGGTCTTGAACTTCATCTCCTCAAGGACCTGCATCGTCTTCTCTACGCATTACACACGGAGCGAGGACGCACCGCTCAAATCCAGCGAGGAAAAGGGAATGTTCGAGAAGAACTCACTGTTCTCGGGATCCTCTATGCAGTTACATCTGGGAATGGTTAAAACTCTCTTCCTTCTCCGCATTTGCGGGTGTGTCATTCTCAACGGATTCTTCCTCCTTCTATGCATTAGAGTAGGGTGGCAACACCCACAGGGTCCACTTCGTTCGATGGCTGCTCCATTTCCTCCGTGGCCACCACCTTCTCCTCCTCTTCCTTCTAAATGTAACGAATGTGGTGTGTTATGTACATCTGAAATTTCCTCGCTTTGTCTCTTCACCGATTTCTTGTTGTTCTGAATGGCTTCCTCCTCCACCGGAGCGTTCTGGTTCTTCTTTACTCCTACGCATTATGCGATTGGAATGGAAAGGAGCACTCTTTTGCTTAGCCATCTCTGCCTATTTGTGGCAACGAAAAGAGATGCAAAAATAGGGACGATTTTGCAATTCAACGTCCAATGGTTTGAGTTTGTTGCTGAATTGGATGCGTGGATGGAGGATAGGTGAATGGACCGTGTAGAAGAATGAATGGTGATGGTATGCTCATGAAGCAATGATTACCTTATTTCGGTTGACGCATGGATTCAAATGATGATAAGGTAACGATTGCATGTGGAATTGGGATTGTTCACTACTCATCTAAGAACAATGGTTTTGATGGAACCAGCGCAATACTAGAGTTGTGAGATTGCTGAATAGAATAAGGATTCAGTGTACTCACGATTATTATCATTCTCATCAAAACGCAATCCACAGATTCCTACAACCCTGTCAATTCCAATAAACGCCGGATTGCCATTTCAAACCACCTATATGATGCGTATTCAGTGATGGACCCGAATATATAATGCCTCCTTTTCCATTACCGATTTGCATAGACAGAGATGCTAATCGGGTCCTTCACCTCTGCTACTCATTCAATAACCAAATATCCACTTACCGAAAGGGATTAGAGTATGCATCTTTACTACTACCTCGGAGAAGACGGAAAGAGAGTGTACACTCTGAAGGTTTGATGTGCTGAGTGTTCTGTGACGCGTGTAGAGAGAGAGCCCTAGCGGAATGGCTACCTTTTCGGCCCATCCTGGTAATCTCCATTTTCCATCCTGCTGATTCGTAGCTCGTTTCTCCCCCGATGACAAGTATTCCCGGGAAAGAGTGACCTGCAAGGAGCGCTATGGCTGCTTGCTGACTCAGAAGCCTGATATGAAGTTGTAATTTGCGTTGTTGTTAGTCTTATTCCTTTACCGTCCCTTGCTGTTTGTTTTACCACTGCATGTTTCCATTGCGACTCTATTATGCTTGTGAATGAGCTCGTAATGCTATTAACGCATGGTCATGGCTTGGACTCAACATCATCTCCCACTGCTTAATTTTCAAAATGAACAATGCAATCAATATCATACACACCTATGTATTATCCCACAGTCTTTTCGACTCGGAAGAGAGAGTCACAATTCGTTTCCGAGGATGGACGATTTGGATTTCACCTTTGATACGGGGGTTGATGTAGATACCCAGCAGCGAAAAACGGTGGTATGGAGTGATCCGAGTGTTTCATCGTAGCCTCCAGAAAACGTGAAACGCATAGTGTGCCGTCACTGGCTGCGACACGAATGCCAACGGGGAGATGCGTGCACCTACATTCACGCGATGGAAGAGGACAAGATGCCCGACTGCGAGTACGGAGACCACTGCACGATTCCTGGATGTCCTTTGAAGCATCCTCCCAAGATGGCTGATGTTGCTGTTCCCGTCTGGAGTGATCTCGTAGAGGGAGTGCTTATTTTATAAACAGGGTTTTTGCCCGTACGGCAAACACTGCAAATATAAGTATTCCTATTTTTTGCCTTGAACCGTAGACACATTCGCTATAACGACGGCGCTTTGCCGTTTTCCGTTGACATTTCTTCCCGTAACGAGCAATCCATTGTGGATGTGAAGGTAGTGCTCCGAAAACAAACGATGAAGGCTAGGAGAAGACCATTTTGAAATCCGGTATTCGCCGGAGTAAGTGCCGCTCGTACGAGGTTTCTGGCGAGTGCCAGTACGGTGAGAACTGCGTCTATTCCCACGAGCTGCTGGACTGCCGAAGTGGCATTTTCGTGGCTGCATCAGCCGTAGTCTCCGCGCTGGACCTTCGCAGCGAGAACGAGCTGGGGTTCCCGCAGTACCCGCCGAACGCGACCTTCTCCTACTTCTTCTTCAACTTCCCCTACCTGAGCCGCCTGGAGGACTTCATCCTGAAGGGCGTGCTGTCGGTGCCCGCGCGCCACATGGAGGCGCTGAATCAGGCGTTCACGAAGCCGAACAACTACGTGTACATGTTCGTGAGCGCGCAGAACTCCAAGCTGATCCACGTAGCGGCGGCAGGGCGGGTGAAGCGTAGGCGATGTGCGTGATGAAGGAGGCGGCGGAGCGCGAACGCGAGTACACGAGACCCTTCACGGTGGAGTGGCTGAAGGTGGTGCACATGCCCTTCATGGTGTTCGACAGAGAGGGTGGGCGAGTGGTGCATGAGTGAGGCGCAGACCGCGCGGTGAAGCTGGACAAGCTGGAGGACGGCGCGGCGCTGGACAAGGAGATGGGCGACGACCTGTTCGTGTGGGTATGGCGTCACCCCAACGTGGGCATACAAACACGCTATGAGGCGTAGACGCTGCTCATGATGCGTCAGAGCATGCTGGTGAAGCAACAGCCCGCCCAGGCACCGCCCGACGAGGAGGACGTGGCCCTGCCGCCCATTGCGCCGGAGCTGGAGGCGTCGTGCGCCTTCGTGCACGGCGAGTCGGTGTTGCTGGAGCTGAGTCGTCGCGACCTGGACGACGCGGTGCACACGGGCGTGTTCCGTCTGACGCAGAGCGCGAAGGACGTGTAAGAGTCGGTAAGGAGCGTGAGGCGTAGTGCGGCGAGCGTCCACGTGGGCACGATCGTCATCGTGTTCGAGAAGGAGTCCGCCTCCTTCAACGGATTGTTCCAGGCCACCTCCACGCCCGTGCACTACGTGGGCAAGAGTGTATTCGCCTCCACACCCTGCATCCACTTCAACGCGCGCTGGTGGTTCGAGTTCAAGCCGGTGGCCGCCTCCTCGCTCGCCTTCTCGCTGCAGCGCCACCAGCGCGTGATGAGTCGCAATCTCACCATTGCCCTCATCGGTGCCTTCTTCAGCAAGTGCAGTCGGGTGCCCTACCCCGTCGCGCCGCGCCGCTTGCCTCACGCGTAGATTCCCATCCAGCTGCCTGCGTTCGTGTCCAACCCCAATCGCTACTGCATCAATGTCGACATTCCGCATGCCGGCTTCCACACCGGGGAGTTCATCCGCAACCACTCCATCTACAAGAAGTTCACACAGTCGAACGGGTGGGGCTATTTGGAACTGCTGGGCGAGGGCAGTCTGGAGGACAATGCGGTGTTCGTCAAGGCCTCCAGCCAGCCGCTGACCATCTGCTTCTACACGGACGACGGCCTTCGTGGAGGCTGGCGAGCGGAGTGATGGGTAGACTTCGTGCTGGTGGTCAACGCCATCAAGCAGATGCTGGAGGAGGTGAACAATGAGTACCAAAAGTGGTGCAAGGAGCACGGCGTCACTCCCTACAAGAAGGATTAGCTGTTCTTTGCGCTGTTTGTTCGAACCGCATAATCGGGGGTTCTTTTGAATTAGATTTGTGTTCAGATTAAGCGGTGTGTGTTGGTAATTGGTGCCTACACACGGTTAGAATCAAGTATCGTGCAACCATGAATAACCAGTCCTCCTCCTCATCGCAGACCGTTACAACCCTCCCGTTTATCGCTATTGATGTAAATACTCGCTGACCATTCAATGCTTAGGGGAGAGCAAGTGCTGGCTATTCCCTATGTGCAACCCCCATGATTGCGCCGCTAATTGGTGTTAATGGAAGCGCAAGCAATCTTATTCCCACACAGGGAATTGCGGGCATGCAAACTGTCTATGATCCCAGTGTGTTATCCAAGTCATCGGGTTGCAGTCGATGGCGTTGGTGACTCGTAGTAAAAGCGCAACAGCCATCGATAGGCCAATCCTACAGTGTACTTATTCCTTCAGTTGGTGCGCGGAGATGCTCTCATGGATAGGAGTATGGAGCCAGTGCCATACTACTAGATCATTCGGGTGGCAGGTCAGAAAGCACTTCTGTGTCTTCTACTAGCTCCTCGAATAAGCGATCTCGTGTGTCGAGCCCCGCTAATCCAGTATCTACGTTGCTTTGGATTCTCTCCTTCACTGCGTAGTAAACATAATCAGGACAAATTGCAGGCGAAGACAAATCCGGGAAAGAGAATTGAAGTGGGGCTTCCGGCCCTAAGTAACACAGCAGCCGTTTTTCCAAGTATTTCCTATGTTACACAGCAAAAGACGATGATTCCTTCCCCTGCAAGCGCCATTATGCCTATTCAGATGAATAGCGCGTTTTTACCCAACAATTCTGGAATTGCCTATATGATGACTCCTGTCCTGATTCAGGGTTTGTCTCCTGCAACCTACGGCTCTGTGAATCAACCTTCGTATGTAATCAAGACTCTCCAGACGCAGTTACCGCAAGCTGTTTCCTGCATTCAGCCCATTCAAGAAGTACCTGCAGTCCAACCGTTTCAGCCGGTGCAATCCGTGCAATCCCCTCCTCAGTTTTTTCAGTTTAGTTCCAACGGAGACGCCGCTGCTTCTAAGCAGGCAGCCCAACCATCGCAGACAAAGACCGCAGTGGTTGATGGCATTCCGCCGTTTGCAAATGCTACGGAGTCCACGGCAAAGATGGATTTGGCACAACTTACTGTCAAAATCTTGCCGAAGAAGACCGTTTTTCATGATCCCCTGAGGAAGGATCATTCCGCGAAGAGGCGTTTTTCTTCTGCGCGTGTACAAGGCAAGCCACTTCAGCCAGAGTCCCCCACATCAGCACACAGTGATGAAGGGTCTTCCGCTCAGGAGGAGGATCGTTCTGATGATTCGCTTTCCGCCAGTAACGAGGGAGACACCACCATTCACTGCTCCTGTCAGAAGGCACACTGTCTGAAACTGTATGGGTGTGGGGGGATGTGTAATGGCTAGGTATTGCGAGTGTTTGCGAGCGGGGCGGGAATGCACGTCCTTGTGCTGCTGCGAAGAGTGTTTCAACCGGGACGAGCGTCCAGAGCGGAAGAAGGCTCTGGAATTCCTGAAGAATAAAAGGGAAAAGAGGGAACTCCAGTCCAACGTAATCCTGTTGCACTGCTTGCATCGTAGAAATCTTCCACATTGCTGTGCAGTTGTAAATGCAAAAACAGTCAGTGCCAGAAGAAGTACTGTATTTGTTTTGCCAGCGGGAGAAAATGCAGTGCTACATGTAGTTGTATGAATTGCCACAACCAATGCCGTGTTTGTTGCACACGGTCCCTTTGGACAGAAAGGCCCCAAATTCAATCGGGCCCTTTCCACGTGTGGTGGCTTTCTGTCCTCAAATAACCCCCAAGTTCTTGAGTAATTCTCGTAAGTTGATGCCCCTCCACGGCCCCAGGCTGGACACCGTGTTTGATGCGGCAGTTCTCACCCCTTCCCTAGAACATGGAATTCATCACCAAGCCCGCTGGAATCAAGGCCAACGACTTCGAGGTCGCCGTCGCTAACGAGGTTGCCGAAATCGCCAAGAAGAGCAAGGATCTTGCTGAGCCCCTCAAGTCCTTCAAGATGACCGCTGTCAAGGAGGTCGAGGTCACTGGCGACAAGAAGGCCATCGTCATCTTCGTGCCCTGCAAGCTCTTCAAGAACTTCAGACTCATTCAGTCCCGTCTCACCACGGAACTCGAGAAGAAGTTCGAGGGCCGCCCCGTGGTGTTCATTGCTCAGAGAACCATTCTCAGCAAGTCCTACCGCCGTGCTCACAAGTTCAACGGTGTGCGCCCCAACAGCCACACTCTGACCTCTGTGCACGAGGCCATCATCGACGATCTGATCTATCCTTGTGAGTGCGTTGGCAAGCAGACGACGCTCAGCCGTGAGACTGGCAAGACGATCAAGGTGTTCCTTGGTGCTCAGGGTCAGCAGGATGTGGAGAACAAGACCGATGCCTTCTCCTCCATCTACAGAAAGCTGACGAACAAGAACATCGTCTTCGAGTTCAAGCACTAATTGGGTTTTTTGTACTATATTGCGGTTGTGTGTTGAACAAAGAGAGGAGAGCTGTTTCAGTACTACGAATCAGTCTCGTCGGCGGGTCTCACTGGGTTTGGGTAGAAGGTGGTCGTAGGAATGAAGCCTCACTTCCTCATAAAGGGAGTACACGAGCACTTGGGATAAGAGCGTTAAGAAGAGAAGCGTGACAAAGTGGATGATTCTCTTTTTCGTGGTTAGATAGAGTATGTGGTAGATCATGTAGTTGAATCCAGATATCGAGGATAGAAAAGAGGCACAATACTACAACTGAATGGGATTCTTCTTTCTAACAATGATAAACCCAATGTCTCGCTTGAATAGCGTTGACAGGAAGGAGAGAAGGACTCCGCTCACGAGCAACCCAAAGGGAATGAAAAACGATGGCTGTCGCAGTGCGAACATCGTACAGAGGATGCATAAAAGACAAATCTGAGAGTCATTTTGCAAAGGATCAACTACACTTTCAAAACAGGAGCAAGCTCGATTTTCTCTCAACAGCGCATGACGGTAACTTTTCAGTTCCACCATGGTGAAGAAATGACCCTTCACATCAATGAATGGACTCTCTTCAGAAGACACCATCGCGATTCCTTCTGTGGAACGGGAATGATAATGGTGATATAATCCAGAGAAATAGAGCGTGTTTGGCACGACATGGGGGAGTTTCATCGCACGGGTTCTTCTGGGAGTGGTAAGAAAGAGCGAATGTTGAGACCTCTCTTCGTGAATTCACTAAGAGGAATTACAGCATCAGTTCGCATTCCTGGCTGCGGTGTTTCCGTGTTCTTTCGTCATTACGTGGCCACTGAGGAAAAGGAGGGAAAGAAAGCCCCTCTCGGAAGCTCGGGTATGCGATTCTTGAACGAAATGACTCAACTAGTGAGTGATTCCTTGTTCGATTCGTTGGCCCGAAAACCCAGCGAGCAGCAGCACCGCGAGATAAAGCATATTACTAATCTGCAATTCTCGGGAATCATTGTCAAACACGGGATCCTCAATACTGCCCTGGTGTACATTCCTCATTTCTGTTATCATTCGTAGTGTTTGCTCCACTCTGGGTGCATGTGCTCTGCTGTCGGAGTTTGGATTCCTTTCGGAATCGGTTACCGCTGTTCTGAACGACCCATCTTTTTGGCTGAATCGCTTCATTCCCTTTTTCAAGATTTCGGTAGGGTTGCCATCGAATGATCACGCTGTAGGAAGAAGCGATGCGTCACTCTTTTCAGCTGATGGCCCTGGCGTATCTGCTCCCAATTGCAGTAATCAGTAGGTCACCCTTCTGGGTAGCCGAGTCTGTGCTCCTGTCGTGGTTGGGCTGCCGACGCAAATTGAGAAGAGTGTACAAAGCCTACGAGGACGAGAACAGGAAGAGGGCAATGATGGAAAGACCCACCTTTGTTCAACAGTGCAGCTTGGAAGATGGCTGCAGCATCCGCTTTTATGGGGATGAGTGCCAGCACGGAAATGGGAGAGTGTTCACCAGGAAGAGTGTGGCGAGTCCATTCTATGATGGCTATGGAGGGGATTGCAGTTTTAAGGCGAATAAGAAATGGGAGTGTTTGTTAGTCATTCTTTGGGACAATGCGTGTCGTTCTCCAGAAGGTTCTTTCTGCATCGGTAACTGTCGAGGGACGTTTGGTGTCCAAAATCGGCAAGGGAATCATGTGTCTGGTGGGTATTCGTGACAATGATGACAAGGCATGTGCCGATGTGCTGACGAAGAAGATCCTTGTAATAGCAATGATGTGTACTAATGGATTAGGAAGTTCGTCTCTGGGATGATGAGAATGGAAAACCATGGTCAAAGAGTGTGAAGGATATGAACTACGAAGTCCTGCTGGTGTCACAGTTCACTCTGTTTGGATCTGTAAAGCGTACATTTCATGTTCGTCGATGATGTGTAGAAAAGTCGAGACCCGATTACCATCGTTCGAGTACTGCCATGCCATGTGAATTGAGGAATAGTGTCTGCCGAGAATGCTCGCGTGTTCTACGCTTCGTTTGTGGACACCGTGAAGGGAATGTACCAGGCGGACAAGGTGTTCGACGGCGAGTTCCAGGCGTACATGAATGTGCAGCTGGAGAACGACGGACCGACGACCCTAATTATGGATACGGACGAGTATGAAGGAGCGGTCAACGCGATCCGAACAAAGCTGGAGAAGGAGTATCGGTGTATGGGCCAGGAAGGGGATTGAACGTAGGCGCTCACAAGAATGACAAGGCGATGAAGGAGAAACAATTGTGTGTTTGTTAGAACAAAGAGGGAAGAGAATGTGGTGCTGCTTGAAGACAGCCATCGTTTTCTCCTTCTCGTCAGCAGGGAAGATGTTGTGTCCAGGAATCACTTCGGGGTCCTTCGTTCCGTGATAATCCGACCCACTCGTAGCCATTAGCCCATGAACATGAGCGAAATCAATGTATCTGGAGGTGCCTGTCTCGGCGTGGTGAGCGGGCGGGAAACACTCCATTCCATCCATTCCAATCGTCACGATGTGTTGAAGAACGGGATCGATGGAACGAAGGAGCCTATCATGAAAGGAGAAATGCACATTCACCAAGGATGGGCAAGACACGCAATTCCGTGGAAGGAGTGAATGAACTTCACCACTTCTTCGGGAGAGGGGTATTTCCCCGGAACATAGCTACGGATGAAGGAGATGCTGAAGACGCACTATGGACTGTCCGATGTCAGGTACTGATCGAACACTTCTGCCACAGTCGATCCATACCCGTTTTGCTACACCTCACCCTACGGATCCCTCTCCTACCACAAGCACTTCAGCGATTCGCGGTCTAGACGGCAAGCAGTTTTGGCAATGCTGCATCACCTCTTCCCACGAAATGCGCATTCCCGCATTCCTCAGATTCTCGACGATCTTCTTTCCTCTCTCGATTCTAACGATAATGGAAGCGAAAGAACGATGTACCGCGGATTGGCAACGGTTTCCTGCAGTTTCTTTTGCACCTCCTGGAAGTCGGTGTCTCGAGGAAAGTATCCCGTAATGTGCATGCTCACGTTATCCCATCTTGAAGAACACTCAATTCCACAGAGAACCGTGATTCCGGAGCACTCCAACGAAAGCATATTCATTACGCCACGAACAGTATCATGATCGTTGATCGACATGATTTCGACATTATTCTTCTTTGCCAAGTCAATTAGTTCTGCGGGCTCCAAAATACCATCAGAGTACTTTGTATGCATATGCAAATCCACTAGGGCCATTTTCTATTTGGAGTAAACTATATGTACGGAAGGAGGGGATGTGGGATTGCCCACGTTTTCCAGTCGCACGATGAATTGCAATTGGTGGGATCCCTGGAGAGAAGAACAGCCAACTACGATTCATTTGGAGCGTTGCCCTTATTCCAATGCATTGTGGAGGTTGTGACTACGTAAATACAACTCTCTTTCTGACAAAGGGCGTGGAAGGCGGAGTGAAAGTGAACTCACACTATGTCGGACATCTCCATGATATGTAAATCGTAGCTGCGCGAGGATGTTTCATGTGGTATTCGTGGATGTCCTAAGTGCTCCGGAACTGCGCCATTGAGTTTCTGCTGTGATAATAGTTGATACCGTAGTGTTGGAAGTACCCGAGAAGGAGACGATTTACGTTATCAGTGATGAAGTGTTGCTGGATTATATATCTTTTCATCTTTTGCAAGCCTGGGTTTTCTTCATGCGCAAAGCGACGTAATTATCCGTTATCCAGAGCGTTTTCACAACATCGTCGTTTTTGAGAGTTCCTTGATTGCTTTAAATCGACAGAGAAGAAGAGTGCCTTTTCGCGTTAACTATACTCACGGTTAGGCCTGCCGACGTGTTATGGAGGCGTTGAAGTCTGGTCTCTACAATTGCGCTCTATTTGCAAACAACTGCTTTAAAGAAACGTGAGCAGCCTATTCAGTTTGTAATCCCATAGTTTTTGTGCTCGCAATTCGGGAGAGAGTCCTGAAGACATGTACAACCGCAAATTCAGTGTCTCTGCAAACTGGTACATGGGGCACGTCGCGTCCGCAATGAAGACGGTCTTCCAGCAGAAGCAGGTCATGATGGCTGTTCTGTTCAGCAACTCCGTCCCGAACCTGCTTTCGGGCTGCTCTGCTAGCGTATGACCTCTTTCCCGCCGTTACGGATAGCTGAAGGATTTGTGCGTGAATGATGAAATGCGCAATGCGTACGATCTGGCAACGGCCCAGAAGGAAAAGCACGAGGAGGTGCAGGAGGAGCGGGCGGAGGTGAACCAGAACCTCGTCCTCACCGGCAAACTCAGTGTTAGCACCGATCGCGTTCATGCACTGGTGAGCGTGAACGTGGAGGAATTGAAGCCCATTTTGTCCAAGTATTTCATGGGTACCATAATAGGGTCATTGGGTGGGACCGACTCGTACATAACCCTTGACAGCCTCTTCCATTTCGGCGAACGCTCCACCTATCCCATTTCCGTGGGCATTTTTGGAATCCAAATAAACCCCAGATTTCTGGCACTCACAACATCCGTCCAGGCATCGATGGCGACACCGTTTCCGTGGAGTTATTGCCGTTTCACGAGTGGGAGGATCAAGAAGACGACTGTTTGGTTCTGAGCGACGAGGAGGAGATGGACGACGCAGACGAAATCGGGACGAATCTTGGCAGGTCGTTGTCAGTGCACCGCTCGCAGAGAGGGCATTTCGACAAGAGAGTGAGCGGTCGTGTGGTGTCGGTGGAAGAGCCGGGCAAGCGAGTGTTCGCGTGCAGTGTGGGGTATGGAAAGGAGTTGGAGTGAGTGTGAGATGGGTGTGTGATTTGAAGAGACTCTGGTACGCACCTTGTGTTGATGATGCCGCTGAACAAACGCATTCCGTGCTGTGCCGTGTATTCCAGCTTCGTTGGGGTCGGACGGGGGTGTGAGGGGTAGCCCAAGAATTTGATCGGACGTAAGTACTTGGTGCGCGTGACGGACTGGCCGGCGGACAACCACTACCCCAACGGACTGATCGTCCAGTCGCTGGGCGAGGAGAACAACTACCTGACGGACAGCCTGGCGATTCTGTACGAGGTGGGCGTAGACGTGACGCGCGCGTGCGAGCGTAGATGGAGAGCCACGTGACGCCAATCCCACCGCGCATGTTGAAGTCGATCGCGCACGTGGACGCGGCGGTGCTGGAGGACGAGAACAGCGTGTACAGTCCGTGCGCCGTACGGGTGCGCGTGCGGAATGAGACATAGGAGGACATGAAGGGTCGTCTGGATTTGCGCGAGTCGCACAACGTGGTGTCGATCGATCCTCCTGGCTGTGTGGACATCGACGACGCGTGCTCGCTGCGTGAGCTGTCGGATTGCTACGAGGTGGGGATTCACATCGCTGATGTGAGTTACTACATTCCGTTCAACTCGCCGTTGGACCGTTTCGCACGCGATCGCAGCACTTCTGTGTATGGCTCCATCGCTTCCTCTTCCCCTCAGCTATCTCGTGGACCGTCGCATCGACATGATTCCGCCTGTTCTCTCCACCAACATCTGTTCGCTACGCTGTGGGTTCGATCGGCTCGCCTGTTCCGTGTTCATTTGCTTCGACAAGAGTTCTCTTTCTTCTTCCCTCTGAGTTCCAGAGACCTTCGATGTGGTGAAACCGCCGTCGTTTGCGCGTACAGTGATTCGTTCGAGGCATTCTCTTGCCTACCCACAGGCACAGGCTCTTGCCGAAAACAAGCCGGTTCCGGTCATCGAGAATCCGTATAAGAACCCAAACTCGCCTTATGAGTACACGGGCAGTGCGGTGTGTGAGAAGGATGTTGAGTGGCTGCGACATGATGTGACGATTTTGATGACGAGTGAGTGTGATGTGATGAGTGATGAGTGATGATTGATTTGATTGTGATGAGTGATGTGATGTGATGAGTGATGATGTGAAAACAGTGATGAGTGATGTGATGTGATGAGTGATGATTGTGACGTGATGAGTGATGACTGTGATGTGATGTGAACACAGTGTGATGTGATTCTTACACTGTCTAGTTGGCCGGGACCTGCGCCGACGCCGTCGCAACAACGGTGCGGTGGAGTTACAGACGCACGAAGTGGCATTTCACCCCCTGCCTGAATCCTAGCTACAGTTCACGGACTACCAGTCGGACGACATCGGCGTGGGCGAGTACGAACACATGGAGATCCACGAAACTATCGAAGAGCTGATGGTGGTGGCGAATTCCGTCGTGGCGCAGCGCATCGTGGAGACCTTCCCGGCGTGCGCGCTGCTGCGCAAGCACGACAACCCGCCGGAGGAGAAGTTGAAGAAGCTAAAGGCGCTGTGCGGGTATTTGGGGATCACGGTGGATTTGAGCTCGAATAAGATGTTTGCGAAGAGCATCGAGCGGATCAAGGAGTGTTGTGACGAGGCGGAGAAGGAGCTGCTGATGACGTTGTTCCGAAAGTTGGGGGTGGTTGGGGGAATGATGGGTTAGTTCGATGTCCGAAGCGCTGTACATTTGCTCGGGCGAGTTCTTGGGAAACGTGACGAACAAGACAAATCCGTTCAGTCACTACGGTTTGGGCATTGATTACTATACCCACTTCACGTCGCCGATTCGCCGTTACGCGGATATAGTCGTGCACCGTCAATTGTTGCGTTGTTTGGAGTTGGGAGAGAAGCAGGAGGAGAAGGTGGAGGAAGAGAAAGGGTATGATCTGTACGGCGTTCGATCGAAGGGTGTTTCGTTGTTGGAGGGCGGCGTGGTGGGTGGAGTGGAGGCGAGTGAGTCGTAGAACGCGCGAGTGACGAGCGAGGATGTGAAGAAGGAGTTGTTGGAGAAGGACGGAGTGAGTGTGAAGGAGGAGGTGGACGATGATTTCTTCAATGAGTTGATTGGGGATGAAGAGAAGCCTGAGGAGGTGGACGATGAGTTCAATGGTTTGGTGGGAGAGAAGGAAGAAGAGAAGCCTGCTGAGGAAGTGGACGACGATTTCTTCAATGAGTTGATTGAGGAAGACAAGCCTGAAGAAGAGAAGCCTATGGAAGAACAGAAGAAGGAAGAGAGGCCTGCTGAAGAACAGAAGGAAGACAAGCCCGAAGAAGAGGAGAAGCCCACTGAAGAGAAGAAACAGAAAGAGGAGGACGAGAAGGAAGAAGCCGTGTTCACCAAACACGAAATGACCCTAGTGGCGAAGCACCGTACGACCCTCCATCTCCTTATCCCCTAGTGAACGAGCAGAACCGTAAGGCGAAGAAGGTGTCACGCATGAGCGACGCGCTGTTCATCTCCTACTTCATTCACTTCAACCAGCCGCAGATCCGAACCGCCGTGATCACGCAAATCCACTCCAATGGCGTTACGGTGAACATCCCGTTTTTTGACATGAAACTCCCCATTATCATGATTGGAGAAGATGGGTGGCCTCTCGCGTGGTTCCAACAGTTTGTTGGGAGTGACAGAATTCGGCTCGATTTTGTCACCAGCGATGAAAGCCTCATCATGGATGCGGACACGAACGCCGTGCAGGAAACGAAGGTGAAAATGATCATTCAAACGGAGTCGGGCGTTACACTGAAGGAAATGAAACTTTACGAGGAGGTGTTGGTGAGCTTGACGGCGAAGGTGGTGAACGAGAACACGAACACAATGAAAGTAGAGGGAGTTTTGGTGAACGAGGGAAAAGTGAGTGATGAGAATGAGAGTATCGAGGACGTGCTGAAGAAGAGGGAGGCGATGCAGGTGGAGGAGAAGAAGGACGAGTACGTGGCTTTGAAGGAGAAGACGGAGCTGGGAGGGAACATGAAGACGATGATGGACGATGCTGTGAAGGAAGTGATGCGTGGACATTTTTATGAATTCTAATGTTTAGGGAAGAAGGGAAATGGGGGGTGCACGGAAAAGACGGAAGGCACGCGATTCCAATTCGGAGGTTTTGTAACCCCCAAATCGAGCTTGACGCAAAAGTGGATGAGCGAGTACAAGTCCTTCTATGATGAGGAGACGGCGCAGAAGACGGGACGGCAACGAAGCGATGTGAGCGCCATGGAGATGAAGAAGATGGAGTACGACGCCCTGGACAGACAGAGACGGCTCAAAGCGGAGAAGTACAACGAGAGGAAGAAGGCGGCACTGAAGAAGCAACAATAGAGCCGTGTTTGTTTCACCCCCTTCACCCCCACTATTTGCCTCCTCGTGGTCAAACCCAGATTGCGATAACCAGCAAGGTAGGGAGGATGCAGATCGGCAAATTCCTCTCGCTTTCACTTGGCGTGATTCTTGGCGTGATTGTCCAGAGTTTGGTCATCGTGCTCTCCTCCAAGAGTTCCATGTACATGATTCCTTTGAATCGTTGAATATAGAAAAACCTATCGGACCTATCAGAACGCTGTTGGAGCAGTCATTGAGGATAAGCGCGTTGAGGAGGGGATGGAGGACATTGGCTCTTCGGAATCAATCCAGTTCGATACGCAGTTGCTGCAAATGCCTATGAATTGCGAGAAGGAGCGCTTCCCCTTTCGGAGTATTGACTTGTTGCTCTTCCGCTCGTGCTGTGATTTGTAGCGACGCGATACTGCAAAAGCAGCAGAAGTGTGTTGCTCCGAAGCGCACCCAGTGGATTGTCTCTGATCGGACTGACAGCTAGCGCCTGGCCATTCGAAGATGCGCTCATTTCATCTATGAAGGGAGAGAGTGCGGTCATTGCTCATCACACAAATGGGCTTCATTGGCTTTATCTCAAGCACGCCTGCATTCAATCTGCAGACAAGACGATTACCGTGCTAAATCCGACAGCAGAGGATCAGTCTCTGATGGAGACCCTTCAGTCGCTATTCCCCGCTTCCGTCCGCGTGCATTCTTCCTCAACGGATTCGCTATCCAAATCAACCTTCACGGCTTCGCGTAGTCCCTCCGCGTGGTTGTTTGTCCCGCATGCGGACCTCCCTTCCCTTCTCCCTCAGCTTGGCTTACTACACTCCGTCGCATTGCATCCAAATCTGTTTCCACCGGTATCAGCGATGCATTCGGCTCATCGCTAGATGGAGGATCTGTTTGTGTGGAATACACTGGATTCGGGATCTCTAGAGAATGGACTGGTGAATTCGATTCTCGACGAGCTTCAGTACCTGTTCGCTCCAGATACTGTCCATGTTCATTCACTTACCGACGAAACGGAGAAATCCAGCGTGTGCTTCAATGGTCTTGTCCATTCTATGATTCCATGTTCACTATAGACTGTGCTTGGCTGGCAATCGTCAATCGGCCAGGGAGGCGTCTTTTCTTCCTACGTCGACTCTGTCTTGTTCCGTGTCTCTGCCTACAAGTTCTTTTTGCAGGAACCCGGATACACGGTTTCAAAACGGAGATTGCTGCCGATCGTCTTTTATGTCACGCAGGACTGCACAGAGCACGCAGTCCGCTCCATCTATCCGCCTTCCATTCACTACATTACCGACAATCTCCGTGTAACTCATTCTTCTCCAATTCAACCTAGTCGCTTCTTTCTCTCTCCCCAAGGAAGTGCCAAGCCAGTTCGTCACGAGACTTCGTGAAATCGCTGCTCAAAGCCGACATTCTTCTGGCTGCTTCGGGACCCGCGTTGGCGCTATCTGTGTTTCTGGTCCCAAAGTCGGGCGTTGTGGAAGTGATGCCTGCCAATTACCGGAATGACTTCTATCACGACCTGGCGTTGAGCAGCGGACTGTATTACCTCTCCCACGTGAACTTTACGGGAGAGAGTGTGGAAGCGAGCGAAGAGGACGAGGTGTACATTCCGCCAATCACCCTATGGATGATCATGACGGATATGGCGAATAGCGTGAATCATAACAAATACCATGTGTACCAGTGAATTGTTTGTTAACTATATTAATAATATCGCAGGGGAGTAAAGAGAACAGAGGAAAGAGTGTAGGCAATGAACGAGTAAACCATGAGGAGAAACACAAAGCAAGCAAGCACAGACACTGAAACAAGCGCTCTCTTAACGGATAGGATCATGCAAGAGGAGAAAGAGTGAGGTTGTCAATTCCATTTTGACAAGAGGCGTAGATCCGCTCTTTGGATGTGTGAAACGGGTGTCAGAGTGACGTACAAACAAACGCAGCAAACAATCACTTCTTCCCCTTCTTCGATAGCGAGAACTCCTTCGGCTTCACAGGCGGCTTGGTGGACGCCTTGGGCAAGACGGAGGTGTCGTAAAGGATGCGGGCCAACTTGGGGTCCATGGAGCGATCTACGGATGATCACAGCCCAGGTGACCTACCACTGCTGTTGAAGATCTTGTGGATGTCCACGTCCGACTTCTTCACCACTTTCGGCTTTTCCTTCTCCTTCTCGGTATCCTTCTTCTGCTTCTGTTTCAGCGCCAACGCCTTCAGAGAGGAGTTCGTCTTCTTCACAGGGCGCTGGTAGTTGTACTGGGAGGCGGGCTTCTCGGACAATTGCTTGATGCGCTCCTCCTCCTTCTTCAGCTTCTCCTCCTTCTCCTTCTTTGCCGCCGCCATGCGCTCTTCTCTCGCCTTCTTCACCGCACGGGAGTTCTTGTTCTGCTTCTTGGGTTTGATCTCCTCCTCCTCTTCCTCCATGTCATCGAAGTCCTCCTCCACCTTCCCGTTCTTTCCCAACTTTCTCATCATCATCGCCACCATCTTGTCGCTGATGATGCACATGTCGCCGTCGTCGTGATAGGGCACTTCGCTGTGGTTCTCGATCACGGGCAGACACTCCTTGTCCTCTGGAATCTCCGGCAGGTTCTCTTCCGTGAGAGGACCCTCCTTATCGTCTTCGATGATCACCTTTTCGTCCTCGTGCTCGCTTCCCTCCCCGTTCAGCCAGGCTTCGATTTCCGGATCACTGCACTGGACGTTATCGTCCTTCTTTGAGCCGTTGTCCTTCTTTTCACTATATTCATCATATACATGTTGTGCACATTACGTAGTATCCTTCTTTTCCTCCATATGCTCCTCCTTCGGTGATGTGGCTTCCTCCTTTGTCGCCTTCTCTTCCTCGCTCATGATTTGTTCTCGCTTCCAAATGCAAGAAGAAACGGTTTTCGGCAACGGAATCTAGTTTTCCCTTTGAATGCTGCCAAAAGCAGGGCTGATTTTTTCACTATTTGTTTCGTTTCATGACTTGGAGTGCACTTGCGGCAGTTTTCCTTCTCTTCGCCATCGGATCATCGAGTATATTCCTGAACACTCACTTTAATCCAATAGAATGCGTCCGATGTGGATCCACGTGTATTCCTACGGGTATGGGAGAAACGTTTGCATGACCTTGTAGGAACCTCTTCTTCGCGTACCTTCATGCAAGTAAATAATGCTACGGGCTTGTATCCCTTCTACGTGGACTCTATGACGGCCACCTATTCGGACAAGGGCTGCTCTGGCGCTCGTTATGAAGTTATCAAGCAGTATGGACGCAAGCGAGGAGTTGATGGATAGTCTGACCTATGACTCGACCCTCTGCATGGGCACCATCGACTCCATTTACTACAGAGTGGTCGACAAGAGTGACAGTTCGATGAACAAGATTCTCTCCAGCTGTGGATCGAAGCTGACCAAGTTTACGGACATTTCGTAGTTGCGTGGTGAAGCGTTCACATATAGAAAGGTGGACTGCAAGGTGGACGGCGTAGATCCCTTTGCAATCTACCGCGTGATGATTGGCAGCCAGCAGTACAATTGCATTCGGTTTGATGGTATGTTTAGGGCTCGGCTGTGATGTAGATGGCGGAAAACCGACGATTCTGGGTTCGACCTGTGATGCGTCTTGCAAGAGCGAGTACAACATGGGAAAGTCGTGGATGTCAAGTGGGAACGCAGAGGGATAGTAACGCATAGCGGTTTTCGTAGTAGCCATTATTGTCGTGGTCGTGTTGGTGATCACTGTCCTGTGTGTTATTTTCTTCGTGTTCAAATCCGTATCAAAGCCATCGAAAGCAATGACTAAGAAGTATCTGTGTTTGTTCCTGCTCACCCTCTTTCCGTTACAGTTCTTCTGATGTGTGGATGCTGTGATGAGAGCCACGGAATGCTCGCATTTCCGCAATCCCATTGCCAACGGAGGAGAATGGAAAATGTCAACGTATTATGTATACTCACATCTATCCACTCCACACCCGCTTTGTGTCATTAACCATTGCCGAATCGCCATGCCGTTTTCCAGCACAGCATCCATCCAAATGAGCATTCATGCACTAAACTCTCAAACCCCAATCTAGCTTCATCTATCTCTCCGTATGTGGTGAGAATAATGTAAAGGCGAGAGTAAGGAGGAAACGCCCGGGCGTTTCACACTTTCATTTCTGGTCGCTTCATTCTCTCTTTTGGTGTAACCCTATTGCGCAATGAGTGGTTACAGTCCGTCCGTTAGCCCGTTTTACGGTTCCCTCGTGCCCTGTAGTTCTCTATTGGTAGCGCTGTGTGATTCACATTGACGAGCAGGTTTCACCCTCTGCCCTTTCTCCAGTGACTTCGTGCTCCAGCGATACGGTGATTGGCAAGGATAAATCCTGTTTTTGCAACTCCCCCACCAATACCTGCCCAGAAGCGAACGATAATGCCCTGATTTTCGCTCTCACTTCTTTGTGCAGCGGCAACTTCTCTTCTACGAATAGTATTGGCTCGCCCGGTCCCCTCAGTGTGTAGGTGCTGTTGTGGCTACTAAGCCTGACATCATCTTTTCTGCGACTCCAATTGAATATGATCCGCATGCTTTTAAGGGTGCTATTGTTATCCAAATCGGTGGTGAGTGGTTCCTGCGGCTGGTCATCCGAAGATGTTCCCCTGCCTTTGAGGATTCCCGCGAAGCCTCATTCGAGTCATTTCTTTGCATGCAACTGCCCTGGCTGCTCGTTTGAATGTGATACCGCTGAGTCTATGAAAGAACACTTCAAATCACATTCTGGAAAGCACTATTATCGGTGCTTACACCCGGGCTGCTCCTTTGTTTCTTCTGTTTTGAAGGACATGCACTATCATCATTGCTACCACACGGGCGAACGACCCTATCGCTGTACCTACCCCAACTGCGGTTTTGCTGCTCCCAACCACTCTCAGCTGCGTCTCCACATGATCTGTCATTCCGACGACAAGCCCTACAAGTGCTCGTATAGCAATTGCCTGTACTGCAGCCGATACAAGTCTGCTCTCATCAACCACGAACGAACGCATACGGGAGAAAAGCCGTACAAGTGCCGGATTTGCCACAACTTCTCTGCAAAGCAGAAGTCCGGCCTGCAGTACCATCTCCGTACGGTTCACAAATGCATGTAATTGTGTCTTCTTCTTCTCTACAGTGCGTGACAACTTCTCTCTCTTCTCTACAGTCACGCATGTTCTCTTCTCTACATTGTTCTTCTCTGTTTGTTGGATCCGCAAAGTGGGGAATCGTGGAACTGATGACGTCGGTCTTAGCAATGAACTAATACTGGATATGAAGTGCGTTATTTTGCTGATTGCGCTGTCTTTGGTGTGCGCGTCGTCTCCCAGACTCGTGGAGGTGGCGAAGCAGGTAAACTCCATGCACACCACCTGGGAGGCCAACGAGGCTATGCCCGCTCGCGATTACTCGCAGCTGCTTGGTGCCTTGAAGGGAGGCGTGGAGGCCCCCATTAAGAAGGTCCAGATTCGCGGCGAGCTCCCCACTGAGTTTGATCCTGCCAAGCAGTGACCCGAGTGCCCCTCGCTGAAGGAGATTCGCGACCAGTCGACTTGCGGCTCTTGCTGGGCATTTGGTGCTGTGGAGGCGGCTACGGACCGTCTGTGCATCGCCACCAAGGGAGCGAACCAGGACCGTCTGTCTGAGCAGGATCTGCTGTCTTGCTGCGACAGCTGCGGTTTCGGTTGTGAGGGCGGTTTCCCCACTACCGCGTGGCATTGGTTCCTCACGAAGGGCGTGACGACTGGAGACGAGCACGGTTCTTCCAAGTGGTGCAAGGCCTATTCCTTCCCCAGATGCGAGCATCACGGCTGCACGGGTCCCTATCCCGAGTGCGGCGAGACGCAGCCCACTCCCGAGTGCGTGGAGAAGTGCCGCGAGAGCTACCCGAAGACGTACGAGGAGGACAAGCACTTCTTCTACGAGCTGTACAGCGTGGGCGACAAGGTGGAGGCCATCAAGACGGAGCTGATGACCAACGGCCCCATGGAGGTGGCGTTCGACGTGTACGAGGACTTCATGACCTACAAGTCGGGCATCTACCAGCACGTCACGGGAGAGAAGGTGGGCGGCCACGCTGTGAAGCTCCTTGGCTGGGGTGTGGAGAATGGTGTGGAGTACTGGAAGATCGCGAACAGCTGGAACGAGACTTGGGGCGAGGAGGGTTACTTCCGCATCATCATGGGCAAGGATGAGTGCGGCATTGAGAGCAGCAACGTGGCTGGTCTTCCCATGCTGAACTGGCTTGTTTCTTGGAAACGCAAATCCGGATAGGGAAACGTGGAACCAATGACGCAACATTCATATATCTTTTCGTAAGTGAAATGAGAACGTTCTTTGTGTTTGCCATTTTGGCCCTGGCTCTGGCCCATCCTCCCAGACTCGTGGAAGTCGCGAAGGAAGTGAACTCCATGCATACGACCTGGCTGGCTAACGAGGCCATCCCCACGCGTGACTACACTCAGTACCTCGGTGCCCTGAACGGAGGTGTTGATCTGCCCGTGAAGGAGATCGAGATTCGCAAGGACCTGCCCGCCGAGTTCGACCCCGTCAAGCAGTGGCCCGAGTGCCCCTCGCTGAAGGAGATTCGCGACCAGTCCGTCTGCGGTTCCTGCTGGGCTTTCGGCGCTGCCGAGGCTGCTACGGACCGTCTGTGCATTGCCACGAAGGGAAAGAACCAGGACCGTCTGTCCGACGAGGATCTGCTGACCTGCTGCGACAGCTGCGGTTTCGGATGCCATGGCGGCTATCCCTACACTGCTTGGTACTTTTTCCACACTGCGGGTGTGACGACCGGAGGCGAGTACGGCACGACCAACTGGTGCAACGCCTACGCCTTCCCCAAGTGCGAGCATCACGGCGCCGTCGGTCCCTACCCCGACTGCGGCAAGACTCAGGACACCCCCGACTGCGTGGAGAAGTGCCAGGAGGGCTACCCCGTGGAATACAAGCAGGACAAGCACTTCTTCGAGCAGCCTTACAACGTGCCGAAGGACGTGAAGGCGATCAAGACGGAGCTGATGACTCACGGACCCATCGAGGTGGCCTTCGACGTGTATGAGGACTTCATGACCTACAAGTCGGGCATCTACCAGCATGTGAGCGGCGATTACCTCGGTGGTCACGCTGTGAAGCTGGTGGGTTGGGGCGTGGAGAACGGCGTGGAGTACTGGAAGATCGCCAACAGCTGGAACGAGAGCTGGGGCGAGAACGGTTTCTTCCGCATTGTTCTGGGCAAGGACGAGTGCGGCATTGAGTCCGAGGGCGTCGCTGGTCTTCCCAAGCTGTAAGCTCTGTTGAGAGTCGCTGTGTTTGTTGCATCACTCGCTTCAAGAGAGCAATTGGTCTGTTGATCCCTGCTTCCTATCAGCAACTATTGGCGCTCAGAGTCGTCTGGATTCCCTTCAAGTACAATCTCCCACATAACGCATGCAGTTCGCATCACAATGAGTCCAGTAATCAATCCCATTCATCAACGACTAAAATGAGGTGGGGGAAGTACGCTTTTGTTCCTCTCATGCCACTTGTTTGAAAGAAACAGACCAAACAGGGTTCTCGATCTTCCGCTTCTTCTCCCACTTCTCGTCCTTCTCCTGCTTCCTCATCTTGTTCGCCGCTCTCGCCTCCTCCTCCATCCGCGCCACGTCCTCCTTCTTCGGGTACGTCACCTACTCCTCACCTCGCCTTCTCTTCCCCACGCAATATCCCTTGTTGTAGCGGTCCACGCCCTCCAGCCACGTCGCGAAGGGGTTCTCCGCCTGGATCTGGTCGTCGATGTGCTCGTAGATCTGCGCTCGCTTGAACGCGCACCGCGCTGGCAGAATGCTCGCATCCTCCAGGTCGATTCGCCGACTCGCCTCGCTCTGCTTCTTATTGTACTCGCAAAACAGCGGCTATTTCTGACACCTCACTTCCTTCTCCACCTGGTCGAGGAACAGTCCCGTGCTGGGCGCCAGCGGCGTGATCATGTCGCCTCGCCCCAGACTGGATGCCACGGTGAACAGCGCGCACTTGCCGCGGGCCACCTCCACGCTCATGCCAATCATCTTACGGATCTGGTGTAGCATGAAGCTCTGTCCGTCCAGGCGGATGCGCAGGTACGCCGTGGTGTGCACCGTGATCGGGTCCGACACCGTGATGGACAACAGGTGCCGCTGGGCCGAGGCGTCGAAGCCCGTCTTGCTGACCGTGTAGTTGTGGAAATTGTGGGTTCCCACGAACAGGGACATGCATGCGCGGAAGCGGGAGAGGGCGCGCGGGAGGAAGGGGGGCCACTCGGTTTTGGGGATCACGCCACCGAAGGAGGCATCTTCCGCATCGGGAGGGTATTCGTCAAACTGGGCCTGCTGGGAAAGAAGCCGCTTGGCAGTAGCCAGCGACTTGATTCGCTGGTGATTGGACGGCGTCTCTTCAAACGGGTCGGGAATCGCTTCGCCATTCTTCTTCTGTTCCTCGTATTGCAGGTACTCCTTGTAGGGCTCCCAGTACTGGCGGATGTCCTCTTCGATGGAGACGGGAGGCGCGTCCTTGTAGTACGGGGCGAGCGAGGAAACCGGGAGAATGTACTCATAGAGTCGGCGGTTGCAGAAGTTCTTGGCGTTGAAGTTCTTGGTCGTTCTACCCCTCATACGCACCTGTAAACACCACCGAACCATCTTGAAGACGCGAATGTCGCTGGGCAGCGCATCATTTATCCTCTGAATGGCTTCGTCCTCCTTTCCTTGCACAATGGCAAGTTTGCAGTGAATCACGTTGCCCGCGGCGTGAACTCCCTTGTCTGTGCGCGCCGCACGTCCCCATCCATTCTATTCATCATGATATGTCATAAGTGCTGCCTTTATGAATTTATTATCGTCGTAAAAGTTGAGATCGGAGATAACACCGGCCTTGTGAAAAGCGGTGATCAGCTCATCATCGATGGTGTCTGTGTTTTTGTTTCTATTGGATGAGCAGCATGGTACGGGTAACACGCTTGCGATCCATGATAGTTCGTTCCGCAGTACGCAAACAGCACAGCATACTTCTTCTTGTTCGCTCCCTCCTCGAGGTTGGAGTTCCTGTCCACTTTGGGCTGCTCCATGTGATTACTGTCAACAAGAATGCAACAACCAAATCCACTGTCTGCATCTTTCGTTCTCCCAAAAGGAGTGAAGGAGCGAAAAAGAAGAAAAGAAGCACACAGTGGGACTTGAACCCACAATCTCTTGCTCCGTAGGCAAGCGCCTTATCCAATTAGGCTATGCGTGCTTGTTTGTTTCGTTTCCCTACCCCAGAATAGCATCACATGCGGAGGAGAGGAGGACATGCAAGCTTTCTTTCCTCGACTGGAGATGAAGTATTTGCTCCCCTGTATCATAGGTGAGGTTGCGGAGTGCGAGTGAACGCGCAGGTTTGGCGTGTTGTGGATTCCTGGTTTCGTTTTCGTTGTTTGGTGGTACATCTCGGTCAGCTATGCATTTCCATGGTGTGACGAAGAAACACGGTATGAAACGAGGGACGGAGCTCATTCGAAGCGGAGGAGGGAGGGATACCCCTGCAGCACTTACACAAAGCATTCAGATCCTCTCCTAAGAAGAAGGAGATGCGTTTTTCGGGGTTACGACGATTGGAGGAGGAGGATAGTGAGGGAGTGAGCATGCCATAGTGACATCACGCATAGAATGCGCTTCACATCACATTGGACGCTTCCTATGGAGAGTCCAGCGTCAATGTGACGGTGCAGTCAACGATGCCGGGAAGCGTGTGGTGCATTGTCCGGAAGGCAGAGGACCCAGTTCCCTCTTCCGCGTTTATGAAATCCCTCGTTTCGCACTCGATCACCACAGAGGAAACGATTCTGTTCGATAACCTCCAGCCTGCTACTTCCTATATCGCCTACTGCTATGCGGAGAGTGCAGAGCAAGTGCCGATGAATGAAGCCATATCCGATGTTGCTCACGCGTTCACCACCAAGCAGAATGCAATTCCTCGTTCGAATTCACAACACGACTCATCCAAAGATTCCCTGCCTCTGGGCGCCATCACGCGAACCAAGAATCAGGTCGATTTCTTCATCACCTCTCCCATCGCCAAAACCACCACCTGCTACCTGTATCTGCTCGACGGCTCCGTGGTGAACACGATGCTCATCCACCCCGAGTCATGGTCGGAGAAGCATTCATTCCGCTATCTCAAGCCCTCCTCCTCCTACCGCCTCCAGTGTGGTCTGTCCGCTCAGCAGATCGCAAACGCCAAGTTCGAGGACCTCACATCCCTCGTGGACACGGCCCACGTGCAAGCCTCCTCCACTCTCCCGTGGATTGGAATTCTTGTGCTGGTGGGGGGCATCATCTGTGCTGTGGTTCTCTACCTGCGTCGTGGCAGCAAGGAGGAGCACGTGGAGGACGAGGAGCACGTGGAGGACGAGGTGAGCCTTCTGCACGACAAGCCCTTCCAAGGGCTCAGCCGCGAGGCCACGGCCGCTCTCCAGTCGCTGGAGACGCAGACCTGGCGCTGCGAGATTTGTACCCATTCCCGCGGGAATTGACTCTAGGCCAGTATCTCAACCCCTCCACCTCCGCTTCCTGCTGCATGTGCAACGCCCCGCGCAACGCCCCGCGCAGTCCCACGCCCGCGCAGACGATCTCGCCCGCCGCCTCCGACGACGAGCTGCTGTCTTCGGACGAGTTTGCGGACTTCCCCGAAGCCACCGACCGGCTGGCTGCGCAGCCTGCCGTGCCGCGCCAGCCGCCGCAGATCATGCGCGTGGATGCCGCCGTGAGCGAGTCGGAGTCGGAGTCGACCCCGTCGGACTCGATTCCTACGCCTGTTGCGAATCACAAGGATGATTCTGCATTGACGAAGCCCGAGGAAGTGACGGCGGAAACGAAGCCTGCAGTGAAGAAGGAGGAAGAATCGGAGAAGCGATCGGCTGTGAGAGCCATTCCGATGAAACTGCGTCCCATCGTGCCTGCTGCCAAGGCCAACATTCAAGTCAAGAACATGAAGAAGGATGCGCCCTCGGCTGGGATGGTGAAGACGAAACCCGTGAAGATCCAGGTGAAGAGCGCGAGCGCCGTGGGAAAGGAGGACCTCTTTGCAGAGCTGAACATGGGAGCGCAGTAGCATTCCATTGGTTGAGTTATGTCGTAGGGTGAAGAAGACAACGCGGATTACCTCCGCAGCGAAGCAGCCCGTTGTGGAGGTGTCCTCGGAGTCGGGCAGCGACGCCTGGAACCAGGACGACGACTTGGATTACTCATAAAGCAGTTATGTTTGTTCTAAGTTCACCTCAAGAGGCACGGAGAAAGGCGTTAGTTGTTAAGCCCGTCTAGCTCAGTCGGTAGAGCGCCAGGCTCTTAACCTGGTGGTCGG
>ERZ827156.1449-NODE-1449-length-28001-cov-4.197989_pt1 | contig 28001 bp, 48 predicted proteins | sample MGYA00519919_ERZ827156 | MGnify/ENA primary metagenome ERZ827156 (study PRJEB31778, sample SAMEA3449269) | human gut metagenome | biome: human gut; feature: human-associated habitat; material: faeces | place: United Kingdom | collected 2010/2012 ...
CCCATCGCCACATCATCGCGTCGCGGCAGCGCGGGAACCGGGTCGCTACGCCTGTCGCCGGATGCGGGACTGCTGTCGCTGGACCTGGAGCGCATCCCGGACGTTCCCGCGCTGAACTACGATCGCTACGCCGCCTGTCCGTCCTCCGTGCCCCTGATGCCCCTGCCCGATCTGTCGGGACAGGTGTCGGGACAGATGTCAGGACAAGTGTCGGAACAAGTGTCGGAACAGGTATCGGGACAGGCTGCAACACGGATGTCGGGGCAGTTCTCCTCACGACTCTCGGGACAGTTCTCAGGACAGTTCTCAGGACAACTGTCAGGACAGGAATCAGGACAAATGTCGGAGAACGTCTCAGCGAAAGGCTCGGCGCTGCTGGCGGCGCAACGCGACCGGCTGGGCGATCTGGAGGAGTTCTCGCTGGAGCGCAGCGGCCGCAAGCGCGAGAGCCTGGAGGGCGACTGGAACTACCACCAGTCCTTCGACGTCTACGCGTAGGCGTGCTCGCTCTGCCTGAAGCGTAGCTCGACTCCTCTGCTGCCCAACGACCACGGCCACGCGGCGCGCAGTCCGCAGGTGTCATACTTGTTGGGCGTGTGCCTGATCGCGATCCGCGCGCGCACGGAGGGCCGGTTCTTCGAGAAGGAGTACGTGTTCGACCGGCAGAACGCGAACGGGCAGGCGGTGTTCCTGACGGACGGCGAGTGCGCGCACGGCGTGTACCTGACGCACGTGACCGAGATGATGAATGAGACGGAGTAGGCGCGAATTCAAAGCCTGAGGCGTAGCGTGTCCTTCGACATCCCGGCGGCGTACGCGGCGTACTCGGCAGAGCTGTGGCGGCGCGAGCTGAAGGACTGCTCGGGGCTGTACGAGCAGCAGCAGTCGCTGGCGAACTCGCGGATGAAGCGGAACGAGTTCACGACGATGGACGAGCTGCTGAAGCAGAACCTGGATTACGTGTCGAGCCAGCGGTTCTACCAGCGGTCGATGAACGAGATCATGGGGCACATCGAGGTGCTGGAGAAGAACGACCACCACGCGGACAAGAAGGTGAACGGCTTCACGTTCAAGCCAAGGTGCGTGTGGGTGAGGGTGCTGAGGCGTAGCACGATGAAGAAGGTGGAGGAGTGCGCGCTGTGCCCCACCAACCTGCACATCAACGACATCCTCATCCAAAAGCGCTTCTTCTGCCCCTCCATCGATCTCGACACTCTGTTCCGTAATCTCACTGTACAGCCATCATGTCTAGGCAACCTCCTGCCGCCCTCGTATCCCTCCTACAGCATTCTCAGCTGCGGCACACCCAACGCCTACTACTACGGTTTCAGCAAGGGCGGGCTCGTCGATCTCATTTCCGAGTACCAGCAGAAAAAGGTGGGCCCCCAACACGCCTCTGATGCCTAGAAGATGAACAGTCACATTCTCTCCGACCCGATTCTCTCTCTCTCCCTCGTCATTCGCCAGCGATTCGATCTCGCCGCCTCGCAAGCCATCTCCATCCTCGTCGCCTCCTTCATCAACGACGCACGTTCAGTGGTGCTTGATCATCGCTAGTTCAGCATCCTTCTGAAGTCTCTGACGGTCCGGCTCGTAGATCACCCCGTCTTCTCGCAGTGGAAGAACTACGGCTACCCGGTAAGAGCCGAGGCAAGGAGTCATAATCAGATCTTCTACGGGTCGTTGCTGTCGATGTACAACAAGGAGATGAGCATGATTCTGGACACGTTCGCCGCCGTCTACGCGCTGCGCGCCGTTCAGTTCCGCATTCAGTTTAAACGCGTATCTTTCGTTAAGGGCGCCGAGTTGTAGAACTCCGTCTTCTCCATCTCCTACAACCCAACCCTCACCGTGAATCGCCATCAGCTCACCGTCACCATCATCGTGAGTGGGCTGCCCCAATTCCTGCACATGACGGAGCTGGAGCTGATCAAGGAGAACCGTCTGCACTCCACCGTAATCCGCGTGGTGCCCTTCTTCTGCTCGATTGTGCGCGTGCGAGCGCGGCGTGAGGCATAGGGCGTGGACGTGAACCAGACGCTGTGCGACTTCATCAAACAGCAGAACATCGTGATCGAGAACAACATCAACACGATTTGCTACCGCGACTTCGTCTACTACGCCAACCTCATCGACGGCAAGGGCGAACAGCCCCGGCCGTCACTGGAGCTGTACAACTCGACGAGCACTTCAGCGGGGAACACGATCAATCTGCAGAAGTTCATCCACTACATCACGACGTATTACGACTGCAAGGAGCCGATCAACGTCGACAACGTGACGTGCGACAACGACTGCTTCTCGGAGGAGCTGAGCGTGCGTATGAGAAGGCGGCGTGAGGCGTAGAACGTGAAGCGCGTGCTGAAGGAGAACTCCCTGAAGAATGTGGATTTGTTCGAGAACTTTTTGGGTGGGCGAGGCGTACGGTAGTGAGGCGTAGCGGTGGCGGAGAAGCTCCACGCGGGCATGATCGTGATGTGCAAGAGCGGGAAGGACCGGACGGGAATGCTGATTACGCATCGTGAGGCGAAGATGCTGGAACTGTCGCGCGTGTTCAACAAGTGCAACTTCAAGCACTACCTGGACTTGTTCAGGGGGTATGGAACGCGCATCATGAATGCGAAGAAGAACACGGGCAAGGCGAAGTACATGTTCAACAAGGTACAGACGATCTTCCTCCCGCAGGAGCTGATCGCCCCGAAGTGCACGCGAGGTCATGGCGCTACGTAGTTGTACTTGTGATAGTGCGGTTGTTTGTGATTGACACTCTGTGTGAAGGGTGGGGATTTGCAATGGGTTCAGAGAATAGCAGTCATGTGCTTCCAATTCTACAGCAACTATGAAATCATTATCTACGGATGAATATCGTGTCATCAAAGCAATTGGAAGACTGTATGGGCTAAACTGAGGCAATTATGCATAGGCAAACATACGCAACCTATAAAGCGGTGGAAAGGAATAGCAATAGAGAGGTAGTGATGAAAGTGGAGCGGAAGATTGTAAAAGGGGATCTCTTCCACAATACACTCCAAGTGCTTGAAACGTTGAATTCTCCGTATTTGGTGAGATATTTGATGTGCTATGAAGATGAAGAAGTGTGTAAAGTGATATAATAGGTTATGCGTAATGGAATAGATCGTACTGGAGAATTGTGAATTGGGATCCTTGTGGGAATACATGGACAATAATATGGGATTGAATGAAGATGAATTGCGCGAGATTGCGAGTTGTTGTCTGTTGGGTCTGGACTTCCTTCATTCGCAATACATGTCCCATGGAGTAATAGATGATTGAAATGATAAGCGAGTAGAGCGTCAAACCATCGAATCTGTTCTTCTGTGAAGATGGAGTGGTGAAACTGAGTGAATATGGATTGCTGCCTATGAAGTGTATACTTGGGTATGTACCAACAGCACAGTATGATGCGCCCGAAGTATTCAATAGAAAGAGGGAATTGAAGAGTGATGTGTGGTCCCTTGGCGTCACATTGATGGAGTTGGCTGAGAAGGAGAATCCATTAAAAGGAGTTAGCAAGCTTGATGCTGAAGATTGGTTTTGCAACAATGATCCTCCTTCTCTTTCAAGCGAGAAATGGTCCGCTGAGTTTGTGGATTTCATTAGGAAGTGCTTGGTGATGGGCGTGAAGGAGCGGTGGAGTGTGAAGCAGCTGATGGAGGTGAGTCTGTATTATGTATGCTTGATGAGTAGCATCCCTTTGTGAAGGAGTCCATAAGAAGGATTCAACGAGACGGTTCTTCTGAACCACTCCTTGAGTTGGTGAAAAGAATGCACATTCAGAGCTTGAGTGTTGAGTCTTTGAAGAACGATAATGAGCATGTTCATTTCACAGTGTTCAATCATAATGGATTGTGTTGGTATCATGAAGGAACGGTGGAGAAGTCTTCGTCGGTGTTGTTGGAATTGCGTGTGAATCGAGCAATTGAGGTGGATGTCCAGTCACGTCGTTTGTCGCAAGTGAATGGAGAGGAGGTGAATGGAATTGAGCACAATCAAGTGTTGGATTTGAGCGATGATGGAGAGAGATGGGAAGGCGATGTGTTGAATGATGAACCCTGTGGCTGGGGCGTGCTGTATGACAGTGAGAATAGAATGGTGTATGAGGGATTCCGAATTGGCGATGTGAGTGTCTGCTATGGAAGAAGCTACTACTCTGATGTTGGAGTGATTGAGTATGAAGGAGAGTGGTTTGAAGGAAAGCGATGGGGAAAAGGCATTCAGTATGACAGAAGCGGTAAAACTGTGTTTGATGGAGGGTGGATAAATGATGAACACTTGAGAAAGAAAGTGGAATTGAGTGAAGAGAATCAGCTGCTGCATAATCATGTTGAAGAATTGATCGTGAGTGACAACAACTGTAATGGAAGAGAATGGAAAGGAGTTGATTTCTCCGTTCTAGTCAAGTTGAGAGAATTGAGAGTGGGTAATGAGTGTTTTGAGAATGTGGAAGAAGTGAAGTTGGTTGGATTGGATAAATTGGAGAGAGTGATGATTGGAAAGAATAGCTTCACAAAGAAGAAGAATCATTATGGTATTGATTCAGATCGTCATTTCTCTTTGAAGAATTGTCCGAAAGTGAAGGAATTGAAGATGGATCGTTATTCCTTCTCTGACTATGATATGTGTGAGATTGAAAATGTGCCTTCTTTGGAAGTGATTGAAATGGGAAAACTGAATAAAGATAGTTGCAATTTCTTGTTTGCATCACTGGAATTGAAGAGTGATTGTGAAAGAATGAAGTGACGAATAGACTTGCCAAGTTTGAAATCACTTCTGTTTGGTGGTGAGGCATTCTCTTGGTGTGATAGTGTAGCATTTGAGAGTAATTTATAGAAATGAGATTGATGAATAGACTTGCCTGAATTGACTTCCATTCGACTTGGTAAAAGTGCATTCAAGTGCCGTGATAATTCAAGTGAATTGACCATGCGAAGTGAGTATGATGTAGTTAAATGATAAACAGACTTGCCAAAACTCAAAACACTCACCACGGAAGGAGTATTCAGTGGTACATTCAATTACCCTCGTTACATCACTCTGGAGGGTATTCTCTAACACTCTATCCTCACAAGCAGACATGCCCTCTCTCACTACGGTTATACTTGATAAGAGAGATGCTTTCAGTTACTGGGAAAAAGACGTTCATGTCAAGAGTTCCTCCTCTTCCTCTCTCTCATTCCTAGACATCACTCCCGCCCTCCAACAGTACCTCTCCTTTCTTCTTTCTTTTACACACTCATTTCAATCATCATCCACACTATCTTCGTTTATGTACATATCTCATTCGTTAGACAGCAGAAAGGAAGAGAGAAGGCTTGTTGCAACACCCTCAGAATTGACATGATCAGCATCACACTTCCTTTCCCCTTGAATAGGAACTACTAATTAGAATTGAAATAACCAACACCACCAAAACCACGCATATGCAACTGAGAAGCCGATGCATCAACACTCACATTTCATCCACAAAGTGAAACTACAGAGCAGCCAACCCCATATTACTCCCTTCCTCTTCAAAGAAACACCCAAACCAACACTCTCCTTCTATCCCCACATCCCCCATTTTCATCCTTCGCAAACATGCGAATTGGGGTGACCCCACTCCATTCACACCAAAATCAGCTGAATTTTTGGAAACTGCTTCACTTCGACAGATTCTATTGTACCAATGCCCATTGTATTACCCGGCGAAGCGAAGGCGGCGAAGGAAGCGGCGAGAGTGGGGATCAGGGACGAAGGCTTTCTTCTTCCGAATGTCGAAAACGTGTCAGATTACTGCAAAACCAACTTTGGCGCAGAGTACGAAGATAGCCATCAAATGGTAAAGTTCTGCAAGGGAACAACGACGCTCGCTTTCAAATATCAGGGAGGTGTGATTGTTTCCGTCGATTCCAGGGCTACCCAGGGCCAGTTCATCGGTAGGTGAAAAACGGAGTGACTGACGGAATAGCATCCAACCAGGTTCACAAAGTCATCGAGGTCAACCCGTTCCTCCTCGGAACGATGGCAGGAGGTGCTGCGGATTGCTACTTCTGGGAAAGACGTATGGGCGTGGAGTGCAGGTGAGCGGTCGTTGCATTCCCTGACGAATAGACTCTACGAGCTTCGCCACGGCGAGCGCATTTCTGTGGCTGGCGCGAGCAAAATTCTGATGGACTTTTTATATCACTACAAGGATTACGGCCTCAGCGTGGGCACGATGATCTGTGGCTGGGACAAGACGGGTCCGCAGATCTACTACGTGGACAACGACGGAACGAGACTGAAGGCCGATGAGAAGCGCAGCTACTTCTCCGTTGGTTCTGGAAGCTCCTACGCCTACGGCGTCCTCGACCAGCTGTATCACTACGACATGACGGGTTGGTGTGCGGCTGCGGACTGACGGAGTAGACGAAGAGGCGATCGATCTGGGAAAGCGCGCCATCTACCATGCCACACATCGTGACGCCATGAGCGGCGGCTACAACAATGGTATTGTCTCTCGTTGGTGCTGATGTTCAGTGTACTTGATAAAGCCGGAGGGATGGACTCACATTTCGCACATCGACGTGAAGGACCTCCACGACATCTACGGAAGACAGGATTGAGTGGAGTGTTTGTGAATAAACACGCAACAAGTCATCAGCCCACTTATTGTCTTGTCGGATCTACAGTGGTGAGAGACAACAGTGCACTACCTTTTCCTCCTCTTCCGGCGTGAAATCGTTCACGATGTGAAAACGCTCGCGAATCTCCTCCGTCGTCTTGCCCTTAATGTACGAGGCGATCTTAGCACAAGTTCACAGTTACGGAATCCACACTCCTCTCTTCACAACATGCAGGATATGCCAAATCAAGAAGGGGCTGGATCATCAGGTAGTTCGCTGCAGAAACGAGCTGGAAAATGGATGCGTCGTCCATATCGATGAACTCCGCGTCCCAGGGCCCGACATTCTCAACCATGTTGTCGCTCTTCAGCGGCTTTTCGATTTCCTTCATGGGCTCATCCACGTGGTGTGTGCCTACAGAATCAGCGACAATCTGCGTGGATACAGAACTCTATCACCTTTTCGAGCACGGAGGCCGTGACGTCCGGAATCACGATCTCGTTCGACGTCTCGGGGTTGATCGCGCTCATTTGTTTTATCAGTTCCGACATGAAGGCAATGCGCTGATTCACGAAGAATTCCTTGTTGTCGCAGCTCACCAGCTTTATGATCGTGTTCGAAGACTCTTCCGCCATCTCCCAACTTTTGAATGATCCTTTATCCGTCTCCTCGGAAGAAGGGGGATCCCACGAGCGAGAGAAGCAAACAAACAGGGACACTCACTTCTTCATTTCATCCTCTACCCTCTTCACTTCCTCCTTCCAACGCGCCATGGCCTCCTCGAGCTTCTCAGGATAATACGTCGATGCGAAGAAAGCGGCCTACTCCTCACCTTCTTCCCTCACTCTCACCTCCGGATAGCGCTTCTCCCTCATGAGGACATTCACGCAGCCCTCCAAGTCCTTCTGCAGGAAGGCCGCCATGAATTCCACATTCGCCACCTCCCCCTCCTGCGCGAGGTCCTCCACGCGCTTCATCAGCGCCTTGTCGCTGTAGCAGGACGCGATCATCAGCATCGTGCTGTAGTCGCCCGCCGCCTCGATGCACTTCTACTCCTCACACGCCATCCCCACGCTCACCAGCGCACTGGTCATATCGCCCTTCGCCAAGCAGATCTCCGCCACCTGCGACCAGTACTTGCCGATCTCCTTGTCGCCCTTCCCGCCCTTCTCCTCCAGCAGCGCCATGGCCAGCTCCGTGTTCTTCATGCCGATCGCCAGGTCCAGCTTGCGCATCGCATCCTTCGTCACCTTGATCGCCTCCTCCAAGAAACCCTGGCCCTGCAGGAACAGCGACAGCTTCTCCAGCTCGCGCTCGCCGATCTGCGGCAACAAGTGGTTCGCCTCCTCGAAGTCGCGCAGCAGCACCGCCGTCTGGTACTGCAGCAGTGCCCGGTCCAGCTGGATCGCCACCACGTTCTTCTACGCCTCACCGCTTCCATGGGATGTCACGTCCTTGTCCACCAGGATCACGGCGTTCTCCTTCGGCAGGTAGCCCAGGAGGTGCATGCGGCGACCCAGGTGCTTCACGATGATCACCTCGCCGCCCACGTAGTACTTCAGCCCCTTCTCCGTGCAGTAGATGAAGCACGACTCGAACCAACACCCGCTCACCACCGGGTCGCCGATCTCGTGCAGCAGCTCGAATGCGAAGCCCTCCTCCGTCTCCTCCACCGACAGCACAAAGAACCCGTCCTGCGTGCCCAGCGCCACGCGCGACCCGTCCTCCGACCAGAACACCGACTACGCCTCAGCCTTATGTGCTGTGGATACCGTCGCCGTCACATCGATCTTCTTCACCACATCGCCCGACTGCCACGAGTAGAACACCAAGAAGTTCGACCCGCGCGCGCCCAGCATCTTGCCGCCGAAGATCTTCTCCACAGGGAACGGCGTCGCGATGTCGAACGTCTCCTTGAACGCCGTGTACACCTTGATGTGCGTAGTGGTCTAGTCATGACCCACCGCCACTGAACGCGCCTCCTTCACCGCGTAGTCGCCATTGCCGTCGGCGGACCAGACGGCCTCCAGCGCGCTGCCGTAGCACTTGGAGCGCAGCACGCGCGTGGTGGAGATGGAGTACTCGCCGTCGCCGCAGAGAAGCATGAAGCGCCCGTTGTTGTTGTAGGTCAGCGACTGAGGGAACAGCTCGCTGCGGCCCAGCTGCCGTTAAGGCGACAAAATCACCCAAATGTCGGATATGTCCTTGTAGTGGAGGTCGACGGTTTCTTCGGCGTCGCCCTTCAGGTTCTGCACGAGACTGGCCCGAATGTCCCCATTGTCGCACAGCATGACGTGCCCGTTGGCGTCCATGCTCATCACGGGCGCCTCGGAGCCCAGCTGGATCACCGTGGAGCCCTCGTCGAAGCCGATGCCCAGCTACGCCTCACGCCCGCCGCGCGCCGCCACCTTGGTGCTGTTGTCGACGCACTGGATGCTCCAGACGCGGCCGCTGCCGTAGTTGAGCGTCATCTCGCAGCGGTAGGTGACGCTGTGCCAGATGCGGATGGTGCCGTCCTCGCTGCCCGTGACGATGATGGGCAGCTTGGGGTGGAACAGCACGCTGGTGACGTTCTCCGTGTGGCCCTCCAGCACCTGGATGCACGTCTTCGTCTGGTAGTCCCAGATGCGCACCGTCTACGGGGGAGGGCAGGACACAGCACAAACCTTGTCGTCGGAGCCGGAGACGAGATAGGGCTTGTCGCCGGCGGAGGAGTAGTCGATGCAATTCACGCCCATCTTGTGCTCGTTGAGGGAGAAGTAGGGGGAGGTCGTGTTCAGGCCCCACACCTTGATCGTGTTGTCCAGCGAGCAGGAGGCGAACGTGTTGCTGTCCTTCGGGTTGAAGCGCACCTGCATCACGTAGTGCGAGTGGCCCTCGTAGGTCTACGTGAGAGACGAGGACGAGGCGTACGCGCACGAGCTTCCAGCCCTGCTCCCAGTTCCAGAGCTTGATGGACATGTCGTCGCCGCAGGACAGTACCAGCGGCTCCGTGGGGTGCACGTCGACGCAGCGGATGTAGTCGGAGTGGGCGTCGAACTCGGTCACCTACGATCAACGGATTGAGCCAATACGACCTTTTCGGCTGTGTTATAGTTGTAGACGCGGATTTTCAGGTCGTCGCAGCCGATGATGATCCACTGTTTCCTCTCCACAAATCGGCAGGCGCGGACGGGCGAAGAACACACGTCCCACTGACGCACGACGTCGCCGGTGATGTAATTCCAAATGTATACCTTTCCGGTGAAGAGAGAAGTCAGAATCCAGGGCTCTGTTGAGTGCATGTCAATGCATTTCACTCGGTCGGAGTGGTTCACGAGCAATTTCTAACGGTGGGTGCAAAGCGGCAAACGCCTACTTGTATTTCCAATTGAAGAGGCTACGAGATGAGGGGGAAAACGAACACTACGTACCATATGATATTCGTGGGCTCGGCAAAGATAGCAGGGAAGCAGCAATGATCTGTCCTTTTCTGCGCTAATGCGAGCGAAAGCCGAATCAGGAATTCCAATTTCGCAGCCGATTTGTCCGATTCCGATTATTGGAGGGATTTTGGATAGGGGATGAAGCAGTCATAGGAATGGGTACAACAAACACAGTAAACACTGAGCTGCATGTTCTGATCCACCAACGAAGTGTTGCGATCCAATAACGATGCATGCTTCTCATGACGATGCTTGTTCGCATAAATGTACAGTGCAAGCACCAGAATAAGAACAACGCCAATGCCGATACTGAAGATCGTGATCACCAGAATCATATGAAGCCCTTTCATTCTCTATTAAAACAAGCGTGAAAGAAGGAAACAAACAACCCTCACAATCAAAACACTCACACGACATACAGCTTGCTCGTCCTTGACGGGCACTCACTCACCTTCCTCCGTCTCCCAGCGTACACGGTGTGGAGCTCATACCGGTAGATGTTCCACACAATGTCCATCTCCGGTTTGTCCTTCGTGTGCAGATAGGCCTTGAACTGAACGGCAAAGGAAGATCTACGTCTCACGTCAGCCATCGAAACACACTTCTTGTGGTAGGTGTCTACCGCGAAGTCCTGCGATAAAATGAACATCTTCGTAACTACCGTTCACCCTACACCCACGCCGTACGGTAAAACCGCAACTGCTCCATGTACTCGATCTTGTTGTACCCGTAGTTGATGAACCGCTCGTCGAACAGCGGAAGGTTCGGTCCGTACTTCAATACGAGGTACCTACGGGGAAGTCGCAGCGGGCACCTCCCACGGCTCCTGCAGCTGGGTGGGGAAGCAGCGCAGCTCCACGTAGGTCCGGTCCGCCGGGATGCTGAACCAGTCCATGGTGACAAACATCTACTCATTCAGCGTCACCCTCACTCTCACGTGAGCAAAGCCGCCCTCCTTCACCAGCAGACACAGCTTCTCATCCACACACTTCTTCAGGTCCGACACGGACCGTGGCGCCTGCGCCCGGCTCCTACGCCTCACGCTTCCTCCATGCCGGCACAGTTCAAAGCACTTGGATAGCTTGAAGCACTGCCGCGCCATCTTCTTCGAGTTCAGGAAAACGGGGGGCACCACAACGGCGTGCGTGTCCTCGGCCAGCGCGGTGGGCAGCATAGCGACAAGATGTCGGTGCATGGAGGCGGTGGGCCACATGTCAATGTCCAGCACCATGAAGTGCGAGGTGGTGATGTGGCGAATGCAGATGTTGCGAAGCAGGTTCACGGGGAAGTCGTAGTAGTTCGGGTGGTCGCGTTTCACCTGGTACAGGATCATCGTCACCAGTCCATCTGCCGTCAGCGACGCTGCGAACGGCTCGATCTTGTCCACCTCCTCCTCGTGCGCCCACACCGCCAGACACATGGGGCTACGGCTCACGTCCCCGTCGAAGACTCACCCGCTCCAGCGCTGCTGCAGTGCTGCCACGAAGGGCAGGCGATTGAGTCTATGCATGAAGAGAAGCCGATGGGTTCACGTGGCCGTGGCAACCATCGTCACGTCCTGGTTATCGGGGTGGAACGTCCCTGTGGGTGAGGAGGGGCAGAAATAGGAACAGAAAGTGGAGTAGTCGAAGGGCACCTCCTGTCCGCCGGCGAACTGGCGGCAGAGGCCTTCTTCGCAGATGCCGCGGGCGGCGGAGTTGAGGATGTTCGCCCTGGCCTGCTTCCGGAAGTCGCCACTGCCGCGAGCGAACTGCGCCGTGTAGTTGCGGCGGCGCGAGAAGGCGATCTGCTTCAGCCGCTGCTGCTCCTCCGTCAGCTCTTCGCCTGCGCCCTTCTCCTTCCGGTTGTCGCCGAATTGACGCAGGAAGGACTTGGTCAGTCGCTTCTTCGGCTTCTGAACCTTCTTGATGACCAGTGATTCCTGACGAGATTTCGTGGTCGTGGATGACTGTCCCTGCGATTCCTCACGGAACTGCTTCGCAGCAGAGGGATGCGACTGCTTTCCATCGTTGTCAATGGTTTGTGAATTCGTTGACTGGGAAGGAGCAGTGGTCACCGGAATCGTCTTGTTCTTGCCAATTACCTTCAGTGTATAATTTGGCATGCTTCGCTTCTCCATTTCAGAGTCCATCGCCTCATCGTCGATGCGAAAAGGCTCCTCTTCGTCTTTCTTCCGCACGATGGATGCTCTGGAATAGTGAACTAGATTACCCGATTCTCTATCACTCGCCTTTTCCTGCTCCGCAAACAGCGAGAAGTCTCTTTCGTCCACATCTTCCGGCTCCTGATACGACTGCAAGCTACGCGCCACTCTATTGCTTATTCTCAAGACTAACAGATAAACAGGTTCACCGTGTGAAAGGGGGAAAGAAGGGCGTAGCAGAAGATGGCAAGAGAAAGGAGGAAGGCGTAGTGATACACGATCGATCCCATATTCAGCAAATGCAAAACACTGTGATGAATAGGGATTTGTGATTCGCTCATCCTCTGTGAACGAAGTGGAAACAAAAGGGAGAAGTGAGGGGAAATGCAAAACACAAGTATTGTGGATGATTGCATGAAAGCGACCATCAAACAAATGAATAACTGCATATCGCTAACTCCATTATCTCAGAGCACTCTCAACAAAAACAAGACTTCCGCACACAATACTAAGCTAAAACTGCAGCAACGAAACGAACGAATCTGATTGGCTGATTCATTCCAAACGGAGAATTGTGCAAAGAAAAACTATGTTTGCTTTTTTGCTGCTTCTTGCGCTTGTGTGTTCTGCCACGAGTCCTACCGACTACGTGTATGGTCTGATTGACCGCGTGACCGATTCGGTGGAATCCCTCTCGAATGGTGACAAATAGGATATTTCCAAGAAGTTCCGACTGGAGCTCATTCCCTACGAGGAGGATGGGAAGGATATCTTCCAGATTGATGCGACTGAGGAGGAGGACGTCGTTTCCCTGAAGGGTACCAACGGAATCATGCTCGCTTACGCCTTTAACATGTACGGACATTCAGAACTCCAATTCTCCATAGGTATCTCAAGAACTACTGTGATTCTGAGATTTCATGGGGTGAGGGAAGGGAAGGAGATCACATTGCGATTCCAGACCCCTTGCCCATCGTGAAGGAGACCTTCCGCCAGAAGGTGGGCTTGCCGCCGCCCTTTCACCCGTAGATGCTCGATGAGTACCGCTACTACATGAACGTGTGCACGTTCGGATACAGCTACGTGTGGTGGGGCTGGGAGCGCTGGGAGAGAGAGATCGACTGGATGGCGATGAACGGCATCAACATCCCTCTCGCTTTCGTCGGGTGACTCTCTCCCATTATTCTCACCCGCAGACAGGAGTACGTCTTCGGCGAGGTGTATTCCGACATGGGCCTGACGGAGGAGGAGCTGCTCGAGCACTTCACCGGAATTGCCTTCCTGGTTCCATTTCTCTCTCCCTCCAACCGTAGCCCTGGAACCGCATGGGCAACATCCACGGCTGGGGCGGCCCGCTGACGAAGGAGGTGCGCTACAACGAGTTCCTGCTGAACAAGCGCATCACCGAGCGGGAGATCGCGCTGGGCATGAAGCCCATCCTCCCCGCCTTCAGCGGCTACGTCCCTCGCGCCATGATCGTCGGCTTATCTTCGCATCGTGAGGCGTAGGAACACTACCCGAACGTCACCTACTCTGTGTCGCCGCTGTGGGCCGGCTTCAACAGCTCCTACTCCAACATCGTGCTGATCGAGCCCTCCGACCCCTTGTTCAAGGAGATCTCTGTGCGCTTCGTGAAGAAGCAGATATATCCTTCGCTCCTCCGCACGGGACCTTGACCGCACGGAACTGTACGGACAAGTCTCGCACCTGTACAACGGCGACCTGTTCATGGAGATGCTGATATCCTTTGCCTCTTCCCCAACGCCTCCTTCACGTCCACCCGAAATCGTGGGACCACGACTACCTCGCTTCCTGCAGCCATGGTGTCTCCTCCTGCATGGCATGACGTCTAGGCCTCGTGGAGTCTCTCAAGGAGGGCGACCCCGACGCCATCTGGTTCATGGAAGGCTGGACCTTCCGCTGGGAGAGCTACTGGACGCCTGATCATATCCTGTGCGGCCCAGCATAGGCTCTTAACACCACGCATCAAGGCGTTCCTGGACGGCGTGGACGTGAAGGACATGGTGGTGTTCGACATGAACAGCGAATACGTGTGTGTCTCTCCTCCCCATCACGGATAGCTGCCGCAGTACAAGAAGATCGCTGCCACGGGCAAGCGCGTCGGCGTTCATTAGTGCGCTGAGGTGTAGTTCATCTTCGGCATCCTGCCCAACTACGGCTCGCAGAACGGTCTGTACGGCAACGTGTGGGGCAGCGTGAAGGGCCCGCAGGAGGCACGCGCGGAGTTCCCCGACCTGATGGTGGGCATCGGCACCTTCATGGAAGGCATCAACGAGAACTACATCGTGTACGACTCCTTCTACGAGATGGGCTGGCGCAAGGAGATGGACGTCTTCGACTGGGTCGAGCACTACTCCGACTGGCGCTACGGCAAGAACGCGAAGCTGCGCCTCGCCTGGCGCCAGCTCATGGACACCGTCTACAGTCCCAGCCAGGGCGGCGGTCACTCCGTGATGGCCTACGAGCCGCGCCTCAACCAGCGCTCGCGCCCCACCTACATCGACGTGTCGCTGGAGTCGCTGCGCCTGTACCAGGCGGCCGCCAAGGAGATGGAGACGCTCTCGAACGCCTTCCGCTACGACTACGTGGATCTGGCGCGTGAGGTGATGGTGGATCTGTTCGCCGAGACGAACATGATGCTGCGCGTGGCGCTGGACCGCTGCATCGTCATGGAGAAGGAGTTCTTGGTGGCGAAGGACACGGACTCGCCCGGCTCGGACCTGGGTCGTGTGGGCGACTGCGGAGAAGGCCACCCAAAGAAGTGCGACCCGCAGGAGCTGATCAAGCTGTGCGAGCAGACGCCCGATTGCGTGGGCTTCAACATGAACGGCTACTTGAAGAGCAACACGGACACGAAGACGCCCTGCCGTTTTGTTATATAAGTGGCGTGAGGCGTAGCTGGCATCGACCTGTACTACCGCAAGTCCTCCTTCAACAACGCGAAGTGCGCGAGCACGTGGGCGCGGCGCGAGCGAGTGAGGCGTAGGATGCGCAGCATGCTGAAGGTGATGCCGGCGATCATCAAGGACACCGACCGCATCCTCGGCACCAGCGTAGTCCCTGTTGGAGGAGATGACGGTTAGGACAGCTTCCTGCTGGGCACGTGGCTGCGCGACGCGCGCAGAAAGGCGAAGGAGGTGGGCGGCGACGCGTCCAACTTCCTGTTCAACGCGAAGAACCAGATCACGCTGTGGGGCCCGCACGGCGAGATCAACGACTATTCCACGCGCCAGTGGAACGGCGTGGTGGGCGACTACCAGTACGTGCGCTGGACGGAGTACCTGAAGACCGTGGCGAAGTGCGTGTTCGCCAACGCCACGCTGGACCTGGGCGACTACCACGAGCGCATGATGAAGTTCGGGCTGGCGTGGGCATACGACGACGCGAAGCAGTACATCGAGAAGGCGGAGGGCAACTTCCTGGAGGTGGGCCAGTACCTGCTGGAACACTACTTCCACCGCTCCGGCGAGTTCGCCTACCACTCGGACATGACGGGCGCGCCCGAGGGCGTGTACTTCACGTCCGTGTCGCGCGACGTGGAGGTACTGAGCGTGCTGTGTCTGCAGGACCCCTGGTGCGAGGGCTTCAACTCTAAGGGCGAGCTCTTTCACGGGCTGGAGATGAAGAGCGAGAAGGGCACGAGTCTCTACCTCCCCCACTCGCCTGTTTCTTCAACAAACACGCCACTCCACAAAGGGCTTCGCGTCGTCCACACCCTTCAGGTTCAGCCGCACCAAGAAGTCCTCCACACTCCTCGTGTACTCCGTCTCCTCCACCTTCACCACCGCGTCTAAGTCCGGCTGGCGCTTCAGCTCCGGCAGCCACACGCTCAGCAGGTAGTCGTAGACGGAGTGCTGCTGGTCCATGCAGCCCTCCACCGTCTCGATCTGCTCGCGCACCGTCGTCGCCATCAGCTTCTTCACGATCTCGAACAGCAGAATGAAGTGCAGCAGGATCTGCTGCTCGCTGCGCAGCTACGCCTCACGCCCGCGCCCCGCGCCCACCAGCACCACGCTGTTGCGGTAGTTCGTGAACATCGGCACCTCCTCGTCCTTCAGAATCGCCACGTTCGTCAGGTACGAGTTCTCGAACGCCGCCAGCCGCACGCGCGCGATCTGCGCCAGCGCCTTCAGCACCAGGAACTCGTTCTCCAGCGACAGCGCGCCGCGCAGCTCAAGGAACGCGTCCTTCGTCGAGTACAGCGGCAGCGTTCGCTCCAGCGCGTCGAACTGCTCCGGCGAGGCCAGCAGCACGCGCAGCTCCGCGTTAAGAAGCTTTGGTGGGGTCGCAAGGATATAATGCCGAAGGCGGTGGTGGTGCCCGTGTCATCGTGGCACATCGACAGATGCAGGTAGCGCGAGTCGCTGTGGTCGTAGTGCAAATCGTCCGGCAGGATCACCGTGTTTCCGTTGAACACCTGGCTGTTCTTCAGCAGCCACTGGCTCCGGTAGCTCAAAATCGCCCCGAAATTGGTTTGCGTCTTGTCCGGGAAGGCGAACTGCACGGGGTCCTCGTCCACCTCGCTGCCCTCGTCCACCTTCTCCATCACGTCCAGCACGATGGAGTTCCAGAAAAAGCCGCAATCTTCGTCCTCGTCCAGTTTGCGCTCCTCCGTGGAGGATCGCACGCACTCCTCGGGAGCCGTCGCGTCCGCGAGCTGTTCGGGGTGGCGGGGCAGGATCGCGATTAGGGTGGTGTTCGGCGAGCACATGTTCCCGTCGAGATTGTCGTCCTCCACGAAGCCGTAGCAGAAGAACAGGCGGCGGTTGTCTCTTCTGCCGTAGGAATCGAGGACCTGATCTCCCTTGCGGAGGTGCGTCAGTGCGGTGATCACGAACGCCTCTTCGTCCTGCTTGTACTCCCAGGAGGTCTGGCGCGGGCGCGAGTGATTCAGCATGTCGGCCAACGGAACGAGGATTCCGTTGCTGATTCCGTTGAAAACGCTTCCGAAGTTGCGGCTACGCACTCAGCCGGACACGCAGCGACTACCTGCCGATCATCAAGCGCACGTGGAGGTATTGCTCGAAGGGGTAGCGGCAGAACAGAGGGTTCAGGTCGCACATCCGCTGGTAGTCGCGGTACACCTCCACCACACGCTGACGGACGCTTGAGCACTATGCGTGAAGTAGGAGTTGGGGTCGAACGAAGTAGGAACCGGAGAGCATGTTCAGCTCCTTGTTCGACCAGAGCATGGGGATGTTGGTGATGTCCTCGGGAAGAGTCTCGTAGTAGGGCTTGAAGAAGGAGTCCTCGTTCTCCATGTCTTCCAGGAGGAAGTTTGCAAAGTAAATGTGCTTCACCTTGTCGAAATCGGGATTCTCGTCATTTAGCTCTTTGGAAACAGTGACCTTCTTTCCCATATCGCACGACATGATGAATTTCTTTGGAATCTTTACAATCATCGCGCCGCGCTCCACATCTTCCTTCATGTACATTCCTCGCAGCTACCCGTCAGCCACCACACTCCTCCCATACGCTCGAGCCCATGGAGCACAACTCCACGTGCGGGTACTCCGCGCCGTTCTCTCGCAGCCACTTCTCGAACCGCTCGAACTTCTCGTCGTTGTGAATGCCTTTTGTAAACGCCGTGTTTGTCACCGAACGTCCAATCAAGTCGTAGAGCTCCTACTTCTCAAACGCGGAACACACGGCTCACATAGCCGAGCATGCTCTCGGAACGCACTTCGCCATCACAGCGGTAGCGATATTCAATGGGAGTATCGAGAAGAATACTCATGGAAAACAAATCTGAAACAAACAGCCCAACTCAGTAATTATCCACGCTCTTGATCTCGAAGGGCTTCGTCGTCATGTGGACCACCAGTCCGGACTTCTTGTCGTTCAATTCCATCTTGGGGCGCCGCGCCACCCTCTGTCGCTTCGGCGCCGCCTCGGCTTCCTTGTCTCCTCCCGCTATCCGTAAGCCACCATCGACTCTCCCACGCAATTCCGCTCTCTTCTTCTGTTCCCTGCAGTCCGCGCACACAAATCGAGACAGTGGGAAGGACTCCGGTTCCATCCGTCTACTCCTCACCCCCGCATGACATCCTCACATGCATGCCACATGGAACCCGCGCTGGCACACACGGCAGAACACTGTCTGCTGTCCGTCGTTGTACCCGTTGCACATGCAGAACGGCCTGCACCCGTCGTCCAGCACCTTCTGCAAGCGATCTCGCAGTGGAATGGACACAGGGTATTTCCGCGATTCCTTCACAGCAATCAGCATCTGCACGCCGATGTCCGGCGAGCGGTTGGCGCCCAGCAGCAACGCCGACGCCTTCTGGCACCACTGGTCGCAGGCGCGGTTCACCTATGCCTCAAATCCGGCAGTGACCGCCACAGCGAAGAAGTAGTCGGAAACGGGGTTGCGTGGAAGCGAGATGACCTCAGCCATGGTGCAAAGCTTCTTCCATTGCGTGTTGGAGGTGGTGTCGGTGAGCGCGTCGAAGGCGGTGGAGAACCAGCCGATGAGCACCAGGCAGCGCAGCACGCAGAGCACGTCCTCGTTGTCCAGGAGGCTCAGGCGCACCGCCTCCATCAGCATCGCGTACACGTCCACGTTCACGTACTGGTACTTGGACGGGCGGCCCACCAGCAACGAGAAGTTCATGTCGTGGAAGGACGCCACCATGCGCATCCACTCGGACACGGAGGCCACGCGCCGTACGGGGTGCAGCTGCAGCATGCGCTGGCTCGACTTGCTGTGCAGCAGCGGAGGGATCCATTCGTCCATCGCGGTATGCGCTGCCTCTGGTGCTGTTTGCGTGGTTGTCTGTGGTGTTATCTGTGGTGTATGAGGCGTTACCTGCGGAGCTGCTTGCTGTCCTTCTGGTGTCTGAGACGCCGTTTGCGCAGCTTCAGTGTTCTGGTTGTTCTGGTTGTTCTGGTTGTTCTGGTTGTTCTGGTTGTTCTGGTTGTTCTGGCTGTTCTGAGCGGGAACAACACCCAACGCTTGCGCGTTGTGGCGACACAGCGGCAGAGTCACCCACTGATCCAGCGGGAAGGAGGAGGCGAAGCGACAGGGCGTGTCCGTGTCCTCCACGCGCGTGGCTTCGTTCTCGTACAGGTTGCACACGGCGAGGATCTTCTTCCGCAGCGCGTGCGTCGCCTCGTAGCACAGGCAGATGAAGCACACGAATGAGCCCGGGTCCTGCGGCACGTCCTCCAGGAACAGACATCGCTTGTGGAACATGCCTCCGCAGTGTGTGCACGTCATCACATCTCCCGAAATGGTGGGGGCCCCACAGAAGCAGTACTGCGTGAGCGGATACTCGAGCAACGCCACCAGCTCTGTCAGAACACACTATTCCTCACACACCCCAACCACCCCCACTCTTTTGTACCCCAACAGCTCCTCGCGCAGCAAGTACCGCGAGAACTCCGTTCGCTTCTTCCGCTGTCGCCACTCCCGGCACTTGCTCTTCATCTCCTTCACCTCGTTCACCCACTCGGTGAGCTTCTGCATGCCCGGGTCCTGCGGCGACAGCACCTGCACGTACTGCTGGTACAGGTTCATCAACGAGGAGTAGGTCACGTGCTCCTGCTGCGCCAACAGGTCCACCACCGTCTTGCCGTCCTGGTTGCACGCGCACGCCTGCATCAGCATATCCTGCAGCACCGAACGGCAGCGCAGATGACTGCTGAGGTCGTACAGCCAACGTTTTGCCTTCTTGCTGAATAGGGACACCTCGCGCACATATGACCCCATCACGTACTCGTTCACGAACACCTCGTCGCTCAGCGCGGGCAGGAAGGTGCTCAACAACATCGGAATCTCCATGCCTATTCCGCTCTTGCGCAGGCGGTGGCCCAGGTTCAGCAGCAACACCATATTCCGCAGTGGCACGATGTGGCTCGGCGGAGCCACGCTCACGACGGTGGGCGGCTCGACGGGCTTCACGTGGGACACGTCGATCATCGTCTCGCCGTTCAGGAACGGAGCCACGTTGACGGGCGCGTCGCTGTCCGGGAAGTCCTGCGCCGACAGCAGGGGTGGGAAGTCGTCGTCGTTGAACAGCTTCGTCCCGCGCCACGGGTCGATCATCTCCTTGTAGCGCTGCTTGATCGCCTCGAACTCGGAGCGGAAATACTCCCGATTTCCGGCGGTGATGGTGGGCTCTGTCTTCAGCGCCTCCTCCAGCGCGGGGAAGGAGCAGCCGTGCAGCACGACGTAGCAGTTGAAGAAGTAGTTCATCAGGTTCAGCACCGCACGCAACAAGTCCTCCTCCTCCGTGATCAGGTAGCAGTGCACGCCGATTTGATACAGTCTCTACGCCTCAGCCCGCCTCACCACCTCCACCTCCACGTTCCTGTACCACCGCGCGCACACCTCGCACACCTTCTCCAGCCGCGCGTCCGTGCTCGCCTGCTGCGCCACCACGAACGCCCGTGGGCCCTCCATGCCGTTGCGAAGACACACCTTTCCGCACAGCTCCTCCAAGTGCCCGCCGTCCGGCGCGCCCGGCTCGAAGATCGACGGCGAGCCGTGCCCGCGCGTGTCCCGCGGCCGCGTGAACTCGCCCGTCTTCTCCACCTCGTAGTTGTCCGTCAGCGAGTGGTCGAAGCGCACCTTCACGTTCGTCTTCATCTCCTCGTCCTTCCCATAGAACGGCAGGTAGTCCTCCTGCCCCTGCTCCTCCAAGTCCGCCTTGTCCCAGTCCGCGTTCTCCGCTACGCCTCACGCGCCGCACACACGCCCACGATCGTTCACCGCCGCCACCGTCGCCACCACGTCCTTCTGGAAGCACTGCAGCAAGTACCGCACCTGGCGACAGTAGCACTCGTGGTCCTCCTACGCCTCACACCCGCCCGCCACGCCCACCGACGCCAGCTCCATCATCTCCTGTTCTCTCCCGTAGTTCATCGCGCGCGTGCCGGACCGCTTGTACAGCTGCCGCAGTCGCGACAGCCGCGCGCGTGGCACCGTCGGCGTCTGCAGGCCGCCCTTCACCGCCAGGTACTCGTAGAGTCGCAGCAGGCCGTTCACCTGCGACCGCCACTCCACCGGCTTCAGCGTGCCGCTATGCCTCATGCACCATCATTACCGGCACGTCTTGGCGGCGAAGGAGAACACGGGCCGCACCGTCAGGCTGGCAAGCTCGTTCACGTACTGCTTGTACGCGTAGTACTCCGTCACTACGCATCAGCGCCGCCCGCCGTCCGCACCGTCCTCCGACATCTCCTTCATCTTCTCCACCCACGCGTTGGACTCCGCCACCTTCGCCTCCAGCGCGCGGTACTCCTCCGACTCCTCGCCCATCATCTCCTTCCCCTTCTCCAGCGCCGCCTTCGCCTCGTCCATCGAGCACGACTCGTTCAGCAGGCGCCGCGCCTGCGCCCGCCACGCCTTGAACGCCTTCATCTTGCGCTCGATCGCCTCGCCGGGAAGCAGGCGCGTCACCACCACGTACTCCTCGTTCCGGATCAGCTCCTCCAGCGCCGCGCGGTCCTTCAGCCACTGCTCGCACTTCCGCGGGTCGAACGCCTCACTGTCCACGATCGTCTGCCCGTACTCGTTGAACGACAGGATGAACAGCCGCAGGACCACGATGTGGAACGCCGGGACCACGATGGGTTGCCGCTGGGCCTCCTCGAACACCTCGCTCAGCACAGCGTCGTTGGTGCTGGTGAACACGCGGTAGAAGTACAGCTTCAGCCACGCCTTCTACGCCTCAGCGCCGCCCGCCGCGCGCACCATCTCCAGCATCACCTTCTTCACTGCCTGGTAGTCGCTCTCCGCGAAGCTGAAGTACTCCGCGCGCGCCACGAACAGCTCCAGGTCCTCCACCGTCACTGTTGGGTTTGCCATGTGCTTTCTCGGTCTCTCCGTTGTGTCGTCTGTCATGTGATCCGCTGTGTGATCGTCAGCTGTGTGACCCTCAGGTGTGTTGTCTGCCGTGTGATCGTCAGGTGTGTTGTCTGCCGTGTGATCGTCAGGTGTGTTGTCTGCTGTTTGATCTTCAGCTGTGTGGTTCTCAGTTGTTTGATCCTCAGCTGTGTCTGCCGTGTGATCGTCAGGTGTGTTGTCTGCTGTTTGATCTTCAGGTGTGTGATCCTCTGCCATGAGATCCTCAGCTGCATGATCGTCAGCCACATCCTCAGCTGTGTCTGCTGTTTGATCGTCAGCCACATCCTCAGCTGTGTTCCCCTCAACTGCATGATCGTCAGCCACATCCTCAGCTGTGTTCCCCTCAACTGCTTGACCCTCAACCACATCGTCAGCCACGTCATCGGCGGCAGGGTCGAAGTACTGGAAGTCGGGCAGGTGGCCCGGCTCGTAGTGAATCTGGTCAATGGACTCGTGCTGTTCGACGGGACGCAGACGCTCCAGCAGCGCGTCCCGCTGGCGCAGAAACTCCGCGCCAATCTCGAAACGCTTCTAGTCCTCACGACAGAACGAAACGCCCACCTCCAAGGCAGCCTTCACCTTCTCCATACGCACCTTGGTTGTGCACAGCGTCGTATGAATCGCCTTCATCTCCTCCAGCGAAATCGACCCGATTTTTGACACTCGGGCGAGGATGGCCTTCGCCTCGCTCAGCGCCTGGTCCAGCACGACGGAATTCGTGACGAAGATTCGGTTCTTCATGATCTACTCCTCACCATACCCAACCGCCTCCACCATCTCTTGTAACAGCAACAGCTCCTCGTATGTGGGGTACTCCTACGCCTCACCACACCGCCCAGCAGCCACCGTCGTCTCGCAGAAGGGCAGCGCCAGCGCGTCGATCTTCCCCTGCACCGCCTCCGCCACGGCGATCTTCTTCTCCAGCAGCGCGGCGTTCTCCACCGCAATGCCACTCGCCCGCACGTCCTTCAGCACACGCTTCATGTAACTGATCGACGCCATGTGCGTGTGACTACTCTTCAGCACCCATGCCTGCCGTACGCGTCGCGGATCTGCGCCTCGATGCGCTCCTTCTTGTCCAGGATCGCTTGGATCATCGCCATCTCCTTGCACGGCGGACACGAGGGCGGCACGCGCTTCAGCAGAGCGGTCAGCTCCGTGCCCTCCAGCACGGGAGTCTTGAAGAAGTACTCGTGCACCTCCATCCGCCATCGGTTCACCTTGTTCAGCAGCTCCTTCAGCTTGTTCACGTAGGAGTAGTAGCGTCCCGTGGGATTGCCGTAATGCTCCACGATCTGCTGCGCCTGCTCCAGATGGGCAGCATACGCTTCGTAGCTGCCCTTGCTCTCCTGAATCTCGTTGAACTTTTCCCGCCACTCGGACCATTTCCTTCGCATTACTGCGCTCTCCTTCCCTCACTTTGAAACCGCATCTGTTGTTTGGGAATTCTCCGCAGGATGCACCTAACCATCATGGAAGGACTGAGAACGAACAATGTGGAAATGCAGACTAGTGCGAGCTTCCTGCCCTTTCAGATCCTCCACTTCCCACGTCAGCTTTTCTGCTCCCATTCCCAGAGAACTGTCCAAGTACAGACGCGCCTGTTGAATACTGCCGCCAAATCTATTGCATTACACTTCGTGTGATGCACCACTTCTGAAGCAAGTTGAACGCCAATTCCTCTGTCGCCTATTCATCAATTGCATGAAACGCCACTACTGCGTAGTTTGAGTTCTCGTGATCTCCTCCATCAAACACCTCATGAACATATTTCACAAAGGCTTCTCTCTATTCCTAACAGCAACACAGGACGTTTCACATCTGACGTGCTGCTCTGATTTAAGCACTTTGGATCGTACACACAACCAACATCGTCATTGATATAGGGTTCCGTAACGTTCACGCACTTTCGGAACACTGCTTCTCTGCTAAAGTGTTCTGGCACTTGGCTTGGGTCAAAATCGGGAACTTCCGCTTGATATCTACTCCATTACACAAAGACATACATCCAAATCACATACCTGTCGCCATCAACACGACTCTCACTTGGGACGAAATAGATCTCTTCTTTTGGATCGACATACCCTAGAATTGATTACGGCTAGCATGCAAAGGGAAATACCCTCAAACTTCGAATAGTCCGGCATTCCTTGATTTCACAAAGGAAATGGAAAGAGAGAGTAGCGAGGAAGAAAGAAGAGTAATCAGCGAATACTCTTCACACAAAAGATGGAATTGTGATTGGCTTGAATGGGTTGTTATTGTGGTGATAGTGTTGCTGCTGATTATGGAGTGTATTGGTGGAGGGAGAGTCGTGATTGACTAGAGCAATTCAACAAGGGGATGGAATCACTCCTATTGAGGTAGGATCAAGAGTACATGGATTGTGTTTAAGGATGGGATGTAGAGACGTGTGGATTAGAAGTAGAGGGAGGGAGTGAAGAATGGGGTTCATTCCTTTCTAAAATGAATGTAAAGGATAATTTAGGATGGATGATGGAATTGCGGAGGGAAAGAAATGATCATTCTTTATTACTGTGCTTTCTGCGTTTATACTATCGCTGTGATGGAAGGGTCAAACATAGCAATTGATTAGACAAGATGGAAATGTGATTGAAAGGACGGTAGCGAGGAATTGCTCATGATGTGGTTTCTAGTGTCTGAAAACAAGCATTATTAGTTAGTACTTAACATAAAACACCAATGATAACTAGGAGTGAAGGAAGAGAAGGACAGAAACCTGAAACCCTAATCAGGTGCAGAACTGTCATCCATGGAAGATGAATCACCTAGTACTGAGCATTCTACGCAGAAGGGTACTTCTTGGATGATAGGATAGCCTTTCTGTATTCCATAAGTGCGGGGAGCTGTGGTACATCTAGTCTTCAATCTTCTTCACAGCACTCACTTCGCATAACCAAGTCTTTAGGATGCCTCTTCTTAAAATGGAGGGCCTTAAAACCCAATTGGAATGACTTCAGTTCAGGCAAATCTATTCATCATCTCCTTCTAATAGATTCACTCTCAAACACCACACGAAAACACTTACAGAATGCACGATAACCAAACAGAAGTGATTTCAAACTAGGCAAGTCTATTCATCATTTCATTCTTTCAGAATTACTCTTCAGCTCTAAGGAAGCAAAATAGAAATTGCTACTCTTTTCATTCACTTCTCCCATTTCAATCACTTCCAAAGAAGGCACGTTCTCAATCTCACACACGGAATAATCCGAGAAAGAATAACGACCCATCTTCAATTCTCTCAACCTCTCACAATTCTTCAAATGGAAATGACGATTAAGATCATTACCATTTGCATTCTTTTTCTTTGTGAAGCAATTCTTTCCAATCACCACTCTCTCCAATTGATCCAATCCAATCAATTCCACTGTATCCACAAATGAAAAGGAATAATCACCCACTTCAAACACCTTCAAGTTCGTGAAGGACGACAAATCCAATGCTGTATAGCTCTTATCATTACCTGCATTATTGTCCATAATCAACGTCTCAACAGTCTTTTTCATAGACATGAACTCATCCATTGAACGGACATTCACATTGGGATTGTGATTAGAAATGCTTGGATGATTGATGAATCCACCAATATCTACACATCAGTCCCTCTGCTTGCGAATACTCATGTAAGACAGTTGATTCCTGTACTTGAATGCACGAGGGAGAGTAACAGTGGCGAGAGAGGGCATGTCTGTTTGTAAGGATAGAGTGAGAGGCAATACTCTCCAGAGTGATGGAACGAGGATAGCGGAATGTACTACTGCCAGTAGTTGTAGTGAGTGACGTGAGTTTTGGTAAGTCTATTCATCAGTTCAGTTCATTATCGCAACTTCGCATGATCAGTTCACTTGAGTCATTATCTTCGAAACTGAATGTATTCCAACCAAATCGAATATGAGTCAATTCAGGCAAGTCTATTCATTATTCTCTCTTCACATTATTCACTCTCAAATACCATACGAGAGCACCCACAAAACGCACAGAAACCAACACAAAGAAATCTCAAACTGGGCAAGTCTATTCATCATATCATATCAGTATTACCACTCCTTAATACCAATGAAGCATACCAGAAACTTTCAGCACCAATATGCAAATCTCCAATCTTAATCACTTCCAATCGGTTCACATTCTCAATCTCACACACCGAATAATCCATGAATGATAGACGACCAATCTTCAGTTCTCTCAATTGCGGACACTTCTTCAAATAGAAATGACGATTTGGATTCATTCCATCTCTTTTGGGATTGTATACATACTGTAGAAAGCTATTCCTTCCAATCACCACTCTCTCCAATTGATTCAATCCAATCAATTCCAATTCTTCTGTGTTTCCAAAGCACTCATCACCCACCTTCAATTCCCTCAAATGCACAATACACGACACATCAAATACCTTCCATTCCATTCCACAACAACACTCATCATCCACAATCAGCTCCTCCACACAGGTGAACAGAAGTGGATTCTGTTTAGTTATTGTCACTCTCATTTCCGCTGGCTCGTTATTCATCCATTCTCCATCACGCATCACAACACCCTGTTTGCTATACTGAACGCCTCTTCCCCATCGCTTTCCTTCAAAGATCATTCCCTCATACTCAATCACTCCAACATCAGGATAGTAGCTTCTTCCATAACACACATTCACTTCGCCAATTCGGAATCCTTCATACACCATCCTGTTCTCACTGTCATACAGCACACCCCAACCGTACGGTTGATTGTTCAACACATCGCCTTCCCATCTCTCTCCATCATCGCTCAAATCCAACACTCGATTATGCTCGATTCCCTTCACCTCCTCTCCATTCACTCGCAACAGCTGCTTTGCCTGAATACCCACCTCAATCACTCTCTCTCGATTCAATTCCATTAAAACAGAAGAAGCCACAACAATCCCCTCATGGTACCAGTACACATCATCACGATTGAATAATGAAAGGTGCGTCTCTGTAACCTTCTTCATAGCGTCTTCACACATCGGTTGATACTTGACGATGCGAGCAAAGCGCATCAGCCGTTCCGAAGAACCCTCTTTCTTTATTCTCTCAACACGCTCCTTCACAAAGGGAAGCTATTCATCACTCTCTCACACAACTACTCACCTCCATCAACTCATTCACACTACCTCTCACTTGAACATCCTTCGTTAAGCACTTTTCCACAAAACCAAACGCAGTAGACCACTCTCTCGGAAGAGAAGGAGGCTTTCCATAACAAACCTCTCTCTTCAATTCCTCCTTGTTGCTGCAACTGCCATACGGATTCCTTCCCTCCGCCATCTCAATCAAGGATACACCCAGAGACCACACGTCACTCTTCTCCTCAATCAATTCAGGAGCCATGTAGCACAGCCGACTCCTCGCAGACTCCGAATGAATGGGACGCACTTCCAATTCACAGTCACTCAGTTTGATCACTCCCTCCTCCGAAAAGAACAGATTGCTCGGTTTGATGCTCTATTCCATCATCCACCATCCCTCCACTCACCCCATGGATCAGCCCTTTGCTACGAAGAGCGTTCATTGCGATTAAGCAGCAACTCGCAATCTCCCTCAGTTCCTTCTCAGTTAAGTAATTCTTTCGTTTCAGGAATGTAGCGATGGATCCGCATGCAAAGTACTCCATTACAACCTATTCCATCAAACACACGCCTTAATCACTACCCACAACTCTTTTCCATTCGGAATCACACCATAGCACTTTGCAATACACGGACAGTCCAAATCCTTCAGTATCTCATAATTGCGTTGCACCCTCTCCGCATTCTCCACCCCCCGCATTTTCCGTATCGCCACATATGCCCCCGTTTTCTTATTCCGTGCCTTGAACACCTCACCGTATTTCCTAACTCTCACTCCCCATTCCACGCTAGTACCCTTCTCCCAGCTTCTCCATCCCATCCAAGTCCTCTATGCAAAGGGAATCCA
>ERZ827156.1452-NODE-1452-length-27902-cov-16.963766_pt1 | contig 27902 bp, 34 predicted proteins | sample MGYA00519919_ERZ827156 | MGnify/ENA primary metagenome ERZ827156 (study PRJEB31778, sample SAMEA3449269) | human gut metagenome | biome: human gut; feature: human-associated habitat; material: faeces | place: United Kingdom | collected 2010/2012 ...
CTCCGAAACCGCAGCCGGATATACCGCTTGCCAAATCACGCAGGCTTTTCAGTTCGATTTCCTTGTCATGTATCTGGCGGTTCATTTCAGATGCGCTTGTCAAAAATTCCTTTGCTGTCATACCGACACCTCCTTCAGCTTTGCAAGAAGGACCTCACCATTGATATCTGTAAGAATGGAGAAAAAATCTGAATGCAAAAAGCGTTCAATACTCTTTTTCTCACTCTGAGCCGCTTTGTCACTAGGGTTCAGAGAAAGTTGGTTCAGTGCGGTGCGGTAATCCTTGACTGCCTGTACGATTATGGCGTTTGCCAGTTCCTTGTATGGGTTCATTTATGTACCTCCGCTTTCACTGCGGTGATAAGCGCCGCCTGTGTTGTGTCCTTTGTTTTCAGAGCCTTCATTATCTGCTTGTCAATAGTGCCTTTGGCGATTATGTGCTGAATGACCACTGTATCTGCGGTCTGACCTTGCCGCCACAAGCGTGCGTTTGTCTGCTGATACAGTTCAAGGCTCCATGTAAGTCCGAACCACACCAGGGTCGAACCGCCGTTCTGCAAATTCAAGCCGTGTCCTGCAGAAGCGGGGTGAATAAGCGCAACCGGGATTTTGCCGCTGTTCCAGTCGGAGATATCCTCGCTTGACTTTATCTCTCGTATTTCAAACCGCTTTCGGATACGCTCCAAATCGTGCTTGAACCAGTAAGCAACAAGCAGCGGTTTGCCGTTCATGCTCTCGATTATATCCTCCAAAGCGTCCAGCTTTCGGTCGTGTATTTGTATCACCGACTCATCATCGGAATACACCGCACCGTTCGCCATCTGCGACAGCTTGTTCGAGAGAGAAGCAGCATTAGCGCAGGTTGCCCATTGTTGCGCGGCGTCCGTGCCGCGCTTTTGGGGCAACGGCGCAGACATCGTGTCTGCGGCAGTAACCTCGTTATCTTCGGTGGAGAGAATGAGGTCTTTCTTCAGACGGTCGTATTTCTCTTTTTCCTTTTCGGAAAGCTGAACCGTGTATTCGGATGATATGAGTTCGGGCATTTTGAGGTGGTCGGCGGCTTTCATGGAAATGGTGATATCCGAGATTTTGTCGTATATCTGTTGTTCCGCATTAGGCAACGGCTTGTAGCTGTAAATTACCATTCCGTTTCGCTTGTCCGGCTGAAAGTAAGTATTTCGGTACAGCCCGATAAGTCTGCCAAGCCGTTCTCCCATGTCAAGCAGTTTGAACTCTGCGAATAAGTCCATCAGACCGTTTCCTGCAGGAGTGCCTGTAAGCCCGACTATCCGTTTCAGCTTCGGTCGGACTTTCATGAAAGCCCTGAACCGCTTTGACAGATGGTTCTTGAAAGAGGAAAGCTCGTCAATTACCGCCATATCGAAATCAAAGGGCAGTCCGCTTTCTTCTACAAGCCACTGTATGTTTTCGCGGTTGATGATGTAGATATCTGCGGGAGTGCGGAGTGCTGAAATCCGTTCTTGTTCAGAACCGACAACCACGCTGTATCGCAGTTCCCGCAAATGCTCCCACTTTTCGATTTCAGCACTCCATGTATCTCGAGCCACACGAAGCGGCGCTACTACCAGAACTTTATGCACCTCAAAGCTGTCGAAAAGCAGGTCGTTTATTGCTGTCAGCGTAATGCTTGTCTTGCCAAGACCCATATCCAGCAGAAGCGCCGCAACGGGGTGAGTGATTATGAATTCAGCGGCATATCGCTGATAATCATGAGGTTTGTATTTCATCAAGTATCTCTCCTATCCGCTCCTCGGCATCCAGTACATATACCGGGAAGCCGAGTCTGCGTAGTAATCTGTGCCGTGAAAGCTGAAGTGGGCGAGACTTTTCGCCGGGTGATTTGACTTCCACAAAGCCGATTTTGCCGCCCTGCAGGAGTACGATTCTATCAGGCATTCCATCATAACCGGGAGACACCCACTTGGGGCAGATGCCGCCGCGCTTCTTTGCAGCGGCTACCAGTTTTCTTTCTATGGTTACTTCTCTCATTGCGTTTCCTCCACATCAATCAGTTCAAAAACACACCGTTTTGCATCTTCCAAGGTCTCGATGCGGCGGTTGTTCCACCACTGATACCGGTCGGCGTCAATGCTGATTTTATAAAAATCTCTGCCCCTGAAAGCATCCCGTTCAATCAGCACTGAACGCTGTTTGTATTTTACCGACCATTCGTTTTCGCCGATTTCATCCCATTTCTTTCTCTGAAAATTCGACCTGCGCCGGCTTTTCCTTCTGGCAAAATCATCACGTGCTTTGGCAGCTATAAGGTCGCCCTCCACGATACCGGCACAGATACATCCCACCTGTAACAGTCCATTGTAATTCGAATGCTCCATCATATGGATAAATCTGACCTTATGGCAGTCACACAGTTCGCAGTTGAAATCCGCTGTCTCACCATCGACAACCTCCACGCATCTCCAGTTTTCAAGAGGCGCGTTCAGTTCCCGAAGTCGCTTATGACAACGTCGGATATATTTTTCTGTTATCTCACCATTCAGTTCCTCAAGCATTGACCGTCCATCCTTTCTGATTTCGGGTAACAAGCAACACGCGGAAACAATACTCCCTATAATTACTACGCGTGTATTATAGCCCCTATATATAGTATTTTTTCTTCATTTTGAATATAAGGGAAATAGATGTTGCTACTGTTGCTTGTACCCTCTAAGCCCTTTATTTATCGACACTTTCGTCATCATCGGTTAGGCAACAGATTCTTTCATAGAGCCGTTGCTTGCCATAGGGAGAACGCTTGCGGACTTTTGTGGTTCGTTGCCAACCGTCAATCTGTGTCATAAGGGCTGCTATCGCATAGGAGTCCGCCGGCTTCAAATCAGAAAGGTGGCGGCCGAAACATTCGCACCAGATTTCCGCATTGCTGACAAACCTACGGCGCACCGTGCCTCTCACGCTTGTGGGCGCGTCCTTTTCCGACAGGAAATTGCGTCTGGCGAAGATATCCATGCTGTCCCAATTATCCGGGAGCAGGGTTTCCAGGTACTCCTCAACCATGCCCTGACGTTCGTCCACTTCCATTGCATCACGCTGCACCTCTTCAGCGGCTGAAATCATATCACCCTCAAGGTACAGTTTTTCACCGTTTTCGTAGTAGTGCTTTGCTTCTGCCCAGATTTGGTCTCGTTCCTCTTTAGAGAAACACCAGTTCTTTTTCTGCTGCGTCTGGTTTAGCTTCACAACCCAGAAGCGGCGGTTTCCGGTGATGTCACGCAGATAACCGCGCTCACCGTTGACGGAGGCAATGATGATGCACTGTCTTGGATGGCTTTCCACTGTCTTGCCGTAGGAGGGGCGGTATTTGTCATCGGAGGTGGACAGGAATGCTTTGACCTTCTCAATGTCAGCCTTCTTCATACCGGCAAGTTCTGCAATCTCCATAATCCAGAAGCCCTGCAGTTTTTCTGCGCCGGACTTATCATTCATATCAGTAAGTGATAGAGTTTCGGAGTAATATTCATCGCCCACAAGGTCTTTGAACAGGGTGCTCTTGCCGATGCCCTGAACACCGTCCAGTACCAACACGCTGTCGAATTTTGTACCCGGCTTATAAATGCGGGCAACGGCAGCCACAAAGGTCTTGCGGGTAACGGTTCTGACATAGTCGGTGTTATCAGCAGAGAGGTATTTAATGAGAATTTCATCAATACGCTTTTTGCCGTCCCACGCAGGCAGGCTGTTGAGATAATCACGCACGGGATGGAAGCGGCGATCATCTGCCACCTTGGTAAAACTTACCTCGTGGTTGCGGCTGGAAAAAGGAACATAGCGCACATCAATCATGGCTTTGAGCTGTGCCGTATCCGCATCACGCCAGAACTTGTTATCCTTAGGTCTGTCCCACGGCAAAGGTCCCGTTACCTGAATGCGGTTTGCCATCTCATTGAATGCAAAATTGGCATAGTCGGGGTCGTTGTTCAGAATGAGCATTTCATTCCACACGGAGTTTTCCAGTACATTGCTCCTCGGCTGATATTTCAGAAGAGACTCCCAATTTTCCGTGCTTTCAAATTCAAGTTCAGCCCTTTCGCGGCGCTCTGTGGCAATCTGCAGCTTGACCTTTTCCAAGGACAGGGCAAACTCGCACATCGCGTTGAAAGATTTTTTCTCTTCCAAATCACCGAAACGGTGGATACGGACAAGGTCAAATCCGTTAAGAAGCCTTCCGCAGGCGGGGTCGGAGGTATGGTGGCTGTAAGCGAAAATATCATCGTATATGACAACACCCGCTATAGAGTCTGCTTTCAGATAGTCATATCTGTTGGGAGATGCCGTGGGCGCATATATATCGGAGAGAAATTCCTCTATGACTTCTTGGATAGTAGGATAGGCACGGCAGAACACACCGACCGTTCCTTCTTTCTCCAACGGGTTCTTCTGGGTGGTGGTTTCTTTTTTGATGACCTCGGACTGTCGGCTGGAGGTTGGCCACTGCGTGATATCGCGCCAGTCCTTGTACATACTCAGGAACTTATCGACATCAAGGGGCTGACCGAGCTGCTCCTCGAAAACAAACTCGCCGTTGGAGGGACAGGACGCCCAATACATCATGCGGTTTGCCTGATAGGTGGAGTCATCGAAAAAATCCATGCCGATTTGCTTTGCCACCATACGCATCAACGCCGGGTACTCATCTTCACTAACCTCACGGGAAAGCAGAATGACCAATCTATATCTGGGATTATCCGATGTATGGCTGTGGGTAGAGTAAATGAAATAGGTAAGGTCACCGAATTCCTTACGAACTGCACCGCAGAAATCAAATCCCGCCGGAACATGGTCTGCATCCAGAAGACCTACCGTGCGAAACAGCACATTGCCATTCTTACGAATTCCGCCCTTCAGCCAACCACCAACCAAGCCTCCGATGTCCTTCAGATTACTGCGCTGCTCTTTGGGAAGTTTCGGATATTCTTCGGCAGTTTCGGATGTACGCACAGGGTTTTTATTGCGGCTCACGATGTACTGCCAGTCTATCTCCTGATTCTTGTACTTTTTGTCAGTTCTGCGGTTACATACCGCAATTTTTACTTTCTGACTCATATATAGCCTCCTTGATTTCTTCCGTAAAATATCTGATACGGATTTTCCGTTGTTTGGCTTTTTCTATTTCTTCAGCCATTCCTGTGGTTATTCTTTTGCCGAATACCCACAGTTCCTTGCACTTGGTCAGAAGAACATAATTCATAAACATTGCCGTTTCTCTTTCAGTTTCCTCGCTCATAAACTGTGGGAACAAAAGGTGCGGAGCAATTGGTATGCAGCCCTTGTCTACTGCGTATCTGCAATAGCGTCGGGCATTCGCTGTATTCAGCCTGATGTTGCCCGAGTAAGGCGAACAGATATACACCACCGGCTTGAAGTGTTTTGCTTTTTCTTCCTTTATTGCCGCCGTGAGTCCTGCATACGCAGTAGGGTCGGGATAGCGTTCGGAGTTATAATAACTGACATCATTCATGCATTAACACCTCCCGCAACTGCTGTCAGCAGCTCGTTTACAAAGTTTCTGTAATCCTCCGTCCGGAGATCCTGTATATCCTCGATGTCATAATCGCCATAGGTTGAACGAACCTGTCTTGTGAAACCGAGTTTGCATAAAGATAATGTTAGAGCCACAACATCGTTAAGAGTTGGACAGTGCTGGCTGAACTGTTCTTTTGTGCATTCAGGACACATTATTCTTGCTGACAGCGGGTGGTCTTTCTTGGCTTTGAACAGTTCGTTCAGGGGAACAGGGACTTCCTTTCCGCATTTGCAGCAGACAGAGAAGGTGTTGCCATCGAGAACAGGATTTTTTCTGTTGCAGGAACTGTCTCCTGCCTTATTTTTTGTGTAAATCATTTTTCTCCTCCATAAAGAATTGGTTCGGATTTTTGTCCTCACCTACTAATGGACAAGCGAAGCAAAAAACCGAACCAAAATAATCAATCTTTTTTATAAAAACTGCATTCGTACCCGTCAGCACGGAGCGGCAAGCCCTCTGCCTTGGAGGCAGCTTCTGCCCACGGTGGAGTTCTACCCATCATCTCGCAGATTTCGGATACATTTGTATCTATCGGGCATTCAATGATAAGTTCATCATGAACATGACCGCAAATCCGATAATCCCGCAGCGTCCGCATAGCGTAGCAGAGAATATCACGGCTAACCGCCTGCACGATGTTCTCCACGAATTTAGGACCGTAGCTTTCAATGCGCTCCCACTTCTTTGTTGTGCCGACTCCCTCATAGGTGACTGACTCGCCGCCGAATTTATTCTCGCCGATACGGGGCTTGACATAAGAAAGCCGCCTGCCGCTCGGCAGCGTGATGAATAACATTCCGCTTTGGTATGAAAACTCAATGCCGTGTGTCTTTGTTGAAATATGCTCCCTCACGGTCTGCTTTACGCAGCGGTCAACCTCCCACCAAAACTTTACGATATTCGGGTTGGAGCTGCGCCACATATCCACAAGCGGCTGCAATTCGTCCTCCGATAAGCCCATCTCCAATGCGCCCATAGCTTTCAGCGCACCGACCGAACCACCGTATCCGAGCGCAAGTTCAGCAATTTTGCCTTTCTGCCGCAGATGTCCGTTGACACCATGCTTTTCAACAGGTACACGGAACATCTGGCTTGCGGAAGCACAGTAGATATCCCCGCCGCTTTTGAAAACATCAAGCCGCCACTGTTCTCCTGCAAACCATGACAGCACTCTCGCTTCAATTGCAGAAAAGTCAGATACCACGAATTTCATTCCCGCTTTCGGAACGAATGACGTGCGGATTAGTTGGGATAGCGTGTCCGGAATATCATCGTAGAGCAGTTGCATCGCGGCGTAATTTCCGCTTTTCACTAGCTCTCGTGCCTGTTCAAGGTCGGAGATGTGGTTTTGCGGAAGATTTTGCAGCTGTATCAATCGACCCGCCCAGCGTCCCGAGCGGTTCGCGCCGTAGAACTGAAACATTCCGTGCGCTCGACCGTCCGAGCAGACAGCGTTTTTCATCGCCTGATATTTCTTGACGGAGGATTTCGCAAGTTGTTGACGAAGCGACAGCACCTCCGCCAGCGGTTGCGGAGCGGTTTTCAGTATCGCCGCGACTTCCTTTTTGCCAAGGCTGTCAACCTCCAAACCGTTCTCGGAAAGCCACTGTTTCATCTGTTGAACGGAGTTCGGATTTTCGAGCGAAGTAAGTTCCTGCATTTTTGTCGAAAGCAGAGCCTTTGAACGCTCATCAAATCGTATTGCGTTCTCAACGACAGACATATCCAGAGCAATTCCACGGTCGTTTATATGCTGGTCAAGGCAGTATTCCTCCCACACAAATTCCGGCGCGGAAAACTTACGCAGCTTGTTCTGTATCGACATTTCAACCTCGACATCGCGCTTGTTGTATGCCTTGAACTGCGCCCATTTTTCGGGAGCGTGTATCGGGAGATTTCTTGTTCTGCCGCCGTTTGCCTTGGTAGGGGCGCACGGAACGCAGAAATACTTGATGAGGTCCTTGCCCTCTTTCAGCTTCTGTTCCGACAAACCGAGAACAGCCCCTGCACCCTCAAGCGACAGCGGAAGTCCCATGTATGCCGACCATATCATTGAACATCTCCACGCAGTCGGGTCGAGATACTCTCCGGACGATAGACCGAGATGTTTTGATAGACAAACTCTCTCAAAGGTTGCGTTGAATGCCCATTTGGTGACAGAATTGTCCTTTAGTGCCGACAGAATTTCAGCGGGGATTTCCTCACCTTGCGCAAGGTCATACACCACAACATCACCGCCGTTTACGGAAACTCCGAAAAGCAATATTTCAAAAGCGTGTGACTCCACATATTTGTAAACGCCGCACTTCGAAAGGTCAACATCGCTGTAGGTTTCTAAGTCGATACTTAAGGTTTTTATCTTTTCCATAGTTCACCTCAAAAAGGACGGTAAAGTTTATCTACCGCCCTGTTAAGTTCTTAGATACACAGCAGTCTGAATGTTTCCTTGCCTTTAGGGGTTATCATCGTCTGCGTGTCAGTGTATCCTGTTTTGTCATTGACGAACTCCTTAAGTTCAAACAAGCCGCTGTCAACGTATGTTGCATAAGGTCTGAGCTTGCCTTTCTTGGTGCGGAAAAGATAACCCTTGTCAAGCAGGAAACGCACGAAATCATTCTGCCTTATGCCGAGTTCCTTTGCTGTGTCGCGAATACCCGTGAGCAGGTTTCTGTCAACGAGCATATCGAAATAGTCAGCTTTCGGCTGCATAATCTGATTGGAAACGGTAAGCTGTGCGTTTTTCGCCTTTTCAGCTTTCAGTCTGGTGGCAAGTTCGATGAGAAAATCCGGCGAAGCAAGCGCCTGTTCCAGAACATCGTCCGTCATGTATGCACCGTTCTTGCGGATAGAGGGCAAAACCTCATCAAACACCCAGCGTTCAAAACGCTCTGCTCCGGGCAGCTTGCTGTGAGCGATAAGGCGGTAAACATTGCCTTCCGTGATAAACTTTGCCTGCTGCTCTCTGCCCATGCTGTCTATGAGGGGGTAAATCGCCACCCCATTTTCTTTGCAGTGCTGAATAATCGCTTTCTTCGGGTCTGCATATCCCAAAGCGGCTGCAATATCCTTTCCGCAGAACAGCACTTCGCCGTTCTTCTGAATGGTGCGGATTTCTCCGAATTCCGTGTTGTTAAAAGTTGAAATTTCCATGTAAACCTCCATAAACTGCCTTCCCACCCACCCGACAGTATCAGACTTCCAATAATATTACTTGTGATCGTGCTTGCGGCGCTGCTTGATTGCCGCTGCCAGCGAACCGATAACGGTGATGAGATTGCCGATGACCGTACCTACCGAAATGCCGAAACAAGCGGCAATCATAATGCTTTCAAACTCTGTCATTCTACACCTCACGAAAGAAAATCGTCATCGTCGTCAGTGGCGAAATCGTCCTCGGCGCGGGTTCTGCCGCCGAGCGGCTCACCGTCACGAATCTTCTGCAGATTGTTCAGACCGCAAGCAATACCCTTGTTGCCGTTGGAATTGAATGCGTAAAAGGAGATAGACGCTCTGCCGTACACGCCGCTGTAAACCTCGCTGCGCTCCAGAATGGGATTGCAGTTAGCGTCTACGATACCGGGAGCGGTCGCCGAGTTTGCGTTGATGAAATAGCTGTTAGCGTAGGCTTCATCATCGGGACGCTCTGTATCGCCGTCACGGAGAGGGTTCTTGATAGCGGAGAGAGCGGGCACGGAGCGACCGTTGCCCTTAAGCTTGGACTCACCCTCCTTGTAAGCCGCTTCAATAGCTGCCTTAATCTTCTCGACCGTCTTAGTATCGGACTTCGGAATGATAAGGCTGACGCTGAACTTCGGAGCGCCGCCGTTGATGGACTTCGCTTCCCAGACGTTTGCGTAGCTGAATCTTGTGTTGGGGCCTGTAATTACTTTTGTGGGATTTGTGAACTTTGACATATTAGTTGTCCTCCTTAAAATCTTCATTTGCTGTATTGATTGCCGGACGCTTGTCCGACATGGGTACTAAGGTTGGCTTGCCGTGCGGCTTTTCGATAAGACCGCCGAGCAGTTCGTTAAACTTTTTCTTACCGAGCAGAGCGGTCATTGCTGTGATACCAAGAACGCTATGTTCATACGGGTCAAATCCTGCGGATTTGACGGCTTCAACAACTGCGTTCTCGTCTGTGTACTTGCGGTTGGAACGTCCCTCGACTACCTTGAAACCATCGTATGATACACCGCTGAGTGCCTGGCGCAGGGCGTACTCTTTTACGTCCGTTACCCAAGAAACTAGTTCGTCTGCTTTTTCGAGAATAGCGGCGATTTCGATATTATCAAGCGTATCGGGTGGTTGAAAGTCGTAACGGGCGAGTTCGAGATTGTATTCGGCACGTTTTCTGCAAGTCGATTTTGCCTTACAAAAGCGGCAATGTTCGCCCGCCTTGAAATCTCCCTCGCCGTTCCATGCCTGTTTTGCGGCAGGGACGAGCACCTCATCAGCCCATTTCAGCAGTTCTTCAACGGGAAGTTCCCAGGTGTCGCCGTGACTGAGCCTTGGCTGAAAAATGCTCATTCGTACTGTGCTAATGTCATACAGGCACGAGAACATCTCCAAAGCTCCGAGTGCGTAAATTCGAAGCTGGTCGTTTCCAACAGCGTCAACCTTTACGCCTGTGCCGTATTTCAGGTCGCAAATGTGAAGAACGCCGTCTGAAATGATAAGGGCATCGCAGGTACCATAGCATTCAGGAACATACTTTGAGCAATCGACTCGCTGTTCCACAAAAGCAGATGGGTTATTGAGAACTCTCATCTGCTCGGCTACAAACGCGACATAGTCATCGGTGTACTCGTCCATTGAGGTATCTTCGCACTCGACGTTGTCCTTGGTGTATCCGAGATGGAATTTAAGTTTTCCCTCTGCAATGCTGTGTGCGAGAGTTCCCTCGTCAGCATAGGAAGAAGGCTTGTCCTCCATGAACTCAGTAAGCCTTGTGCTTGGCGGACACTCAATCCACCTATGGCTTGCAGAAGGGGAAAGAAGTGCATGGCTCATTCCAAAGACCTCGCTTCTTCTAAAATTGCCGGATACTCAGTAGCCGGAACTTCAGAGATTTTCTTGTACCCGTGTTGAAGCAGTATGGTCTGGATTTCTTTCGTGTGTCCGTTTCTCGCAAGTCCTGCAAGATATGCGCGTACTTCTTCCAGCGTAGGCGGCTTTTCTTCGGGTTCGGGTGTTGGCTTGGATTCCTTCTTGGGAGTGGCTTCGTTAGCACCGCCACACAGTCCTCTGATTTCGCTTATACACGAAACGAGTGCCTGAGCGTGCTTTTCGGCTTCCCGCAGAATGGAATCCAACGTTGACATTTTGCTCATTGGTTTTTCCTCCGTTCGTTTTATTAGGGCTTTGCGCCCTTGATGGCGATTATCGCCTTCACCTCTTACTGGACAGGCAGATTGAAAAACCGAACCGATATTTCAGAAATTTTCAAAAAAATTTTTAATTTCTTCGTTTGACAGAAGAATAGCACGGAGTTTTTTGATGCGCTTACGAATGGCTGCGTCCGTTACACCGCAGCGTGATGCGATAGAACACTGCTTTTCTTTGCGAATAAGCGCTTCGCACAAATCTCTTAACTCGTCGGGCAGTTCTGAAATTGCTTGATATATTGCTTCCAGTTCGGCTTTAATAATAGCTGTGTCCTCAACAGAGGTATCCGTGTCAAGAATGTCCCAAGCTGCACCGTCCTCGGTTATGTACGCGTCAATCTCAACATTGCGCTCTCGGCTTCTTGAGATAAGTCGCTCCTGCGCCTTGAGGTCGGCTGCATTATCTTTGCCAATCCGCTCACCAAGATCGTTTCTAGGAAGGCGTACTGCCATGTACCGATCGGGCGAGTAATACCACCGCTGCTTGTAGGGACAATCCTCGGGCGCAGGCTCGATGGAAAAGCACTCCTGCCGTGTGCAGATGATACTGCTGCCGTCCGACAGCATGATGCGGTATTCGTGGTAGCTGAGTTTCTGATAGTTTTTCATAAAAAACCTCCGTTGTCGATAGTTCGAAACGGAGGTCATCACAGCTGCAAAAGGGCATAACAAAAGCACCGCAGTCCAAGGAGAATAATCTCCGTTTCGGATTGCAGCCGACCTACCCAATAGGCAGCTGTTTTATTCTATTGTCCGTCATTGCCGTTGGGTCACGGGGATCAGTCCGTGCGGCAATGACGGTTTGAAGCGACTCTTTCAGAGTTGTGTCTAAAAAAGTCGGCATGGGGTATTGTAGCTTAAAAGAAACTGCAATTTACTGCAAATATGAATTGGCATACATAACCATGATACCATTGATTCAAATGCAAAAAACTGCAAAATATAATGCTTATTTCAAGCCATTACAGTCAGCAATCTAAGCTACAAACACTATTTTCCATAGGCAATGCAAAAATTGCAAAAGAGTGTAGATTTTTTAATTTTTTTGGTGTATAATATAAAATAGGAAGGGAAAGGTCTTATAAACACATTGCATCTGCTTTACATTTATAGACTATCGTAGATAAGGTTTCTGTCAATACTTATGTGAACTTTCTATCGTTTCTATGGTTACTTTATTTTAGGAGATTGTAAATATGGCACACAAAAATGTACCGTTTTTATGTGGTGGTATTTTCTTTGACTTGTTGTTGCAAGCAAGAAAGCCCCGCAGAAAAGCTAGAGATAAACAAAATGGTGGAACGGACGGTCTTTCTGATCCTGATGTGATGAAAGGTTTGGTATATGTTCTTACGGGTGACGACCTGAATTCATATGGTAATTTCAGCAAAAGCACTTCAGAGTACAAAACTTGCAGAAGCAACAGCAATACATATATTCCGTTTGAGGAACCCGCTACTGTAGCCTCTTTTATAGAGGCTTTAAAAAGAAAAGACTCTGACCTTCAAGTGCGAATGTCAGAGTTCATAGATAGATTTATAAATCCAGCCAAATTCGAATGGCTTGTAAAAGCACTAGTTGAAACCATTCATGAAGATGCAGATATAAGTGACGATACATTATTTGAGATTAACCAAACAGAGAGCATTACAGTGACCGAATTGCTTTCTGTAAAAGTTGTTGAAATAGAAATATTATTGTTGTCTATTTTTGGATATATTCTGAAAAATAGAACTGACAATAGTTTAGGAATAGATACATTCCACGAATGATTCGGGAGAAAATCAGAGCGTTCCGAATGGAAATTTACAAATGAAAGCATTGGTTCTTTAATCTCTCAAGAAATCCATATTGACCGTTTTCAGGCAAATGATATGAATAGTGAACCGGATTTATCAAAATACGCTCCTGTCATATTTGGCAGTGACGGTGTAGCTCCTGATCTTGCAAACATTCTGAACGGAAATATCTTTTTAATGGATAGAGTTCTGCTCAATGATATGGATATGGGAGTATTTGACGATTATCTGGAAAAATCAACCACGTTTTATGAGAACATAAAGACACTTCTCTATTCGGAGAAACCAAGGCTATTTAAAGATTTTTATGTATGCAACCATGTACAGATAAGAGTAAGTCCATTTATAACAACATTTTGAAAAAATGATAAACAAAACGTTGTAACAACATTTGTATCGTTATTAATGCGTTGATTTAACGACGCAGTGTCTTGATCATAAAAAAATGATAAACGGACTTTTTGCAAATGAATTATTACATCACGATTATATTCAAAGCTTAACTTGGTAGAAATTCTCATATACAATCTATCAGTAAAATAGCCAACTACTATGCCGAACAGAACAACAGATAGATATATTATACAATAATCCAAAATGCGTGCTTGATTTGCTTTGCCAACTAATAAGTCAACAAAATTACCAGATAAGTAAGGGGTTATTAATGCCAGAAAACTAGAAATAATGCACAACGAAATATAGAAAACATGCATCAGTGAGGCACGCATTTAATGAACACATATCCGCAGCACAAGCTGCTAAAGCACATGCATTACCGAAACAAGCATTCGCGGCACACTGAGCGGCAGGACAAGCATTCGCGCCGCAACCTATTTCTGCTGGACACAATGCGATAGGACAAGGAACCTGAATTCCACAGCCAATGCCGCCATTCGGGCTATATGCATTTCCAATGTATTCAGCACTCATAGCATTCACCACCTTTATGTATCTTATATTTTATTAACCTAAATAAAATTCTTTCAGAAAACAGCTATACAAAAATACGCCACTGAATTGAATCTATTTAGGATAATATCGAAACCTATTTTATTGCGAAACTGCCCTTATGTTTGTCCGCAGAAATGGTAACAGTAATGCTACCATCAATCAATAAGCTATGCGAACCTGTCTCCATGTTAACTTGCGAGAAAACTACATTTCCAGTCCTATCCAGTATTTCAACAGATAGTGTTCCGCTTTCAGTTTTGACTTCAACTGTAATACTTTGGGAATCAGTAAAATGCAATGTTCTTCTCATTTTACCATCTAAAAGCGTATACTCACCAGACCAACTGCTCCAGCCATTATTGCCTATATAGCCAATCCTTGTTGCACTGCGACTGTGAGCAATTCCAGAAGAATATGCGATAATGGCACCGACCGCGATAGCTAAAATCAAAAAAATTACGCCACCAAGCCCTTTAGGTTTTATTGACATGCGCATATAAATCACTCCCTAAACTTATGTTCCCTCCGAATTTTTGCAATTTTTAATTGATATGCAATTATCGGGAAAAATGAAACTAGCGCAAAAAGGCCAAAAGTAATCGATCTATATATAATTCCCAAAGCACCAAATACAGCAAGAAAACAAATCCAAGGATTACGCAATTTGCTGTAATACCATATAAGATCATCCCCGGTTGTATGTATATTAAAGGGTTTTCCGTCACTTTTCTTTTCAATAATTAGAATTTCTCGGTTGTATGTGGTTCTGTTTGTTGCTATCCGCCCCCCCTTTTTCAGCCCAAGGTCTGACACGAACTTTCCCCACAGAAAAATTGAGATTTATGTTTTTATAAAAGACTTTATGCCCCAAACTTTCAAGGAAACAGCAGTAATCATCGGCACTTGTTTGAGATTTTTCGCCAATAAATTCCACATAATACTGCACCTCGTTCGGAGCGCATTTTTCAAATTCATAAAGCAATTTACCGGTGCGAACAAGCCTAAATCCTTGAGCCGACATCTTATTAAGCCATCTTGCTTGGGTTTCCAAAAAGAATCCAAAGAAACGGTATTTTCTCATTCTGCTCCTCCTATAATGTTAGATGCAAAGTTCGTAAGTTCCTTTAATCGCAAAAGCTCTTTTTGAGCTATTTCTTTACCCAATGATGTTATTAAAAATTCCTTCTTCCTGCCATTAGATTGCCCATATTCAGTTATCCAACCCTTTTCACAAAGGGTGTTTAATGCACCATATAGTGTTCCAGCGCCAAGATTTAATCGTCCCGACGTTTTTTCTTCTATATATTGCATTATTGAATACCCATGCCTTGGTTGGTATAGAGAAATCAATATATAGAAAGTCACCTCAGTAAGTGCCCCTCCATTAACATTGTCCCTCAAATCATTAGCCTCCACTATTACGTTTACTGTAATTATGTTATAGTACGAAATGGAGAACTTTGTCAATATGGCAAAATAGACAAAAATGATGAAAAGAATTGTGCAATACGCCACGTTTCGCCATAATCACAACCTGCGAGCTGGCTTTTAAAAATCACATTCTTGACGTTCTCTGCTGTTTACACTCTTCCCGTTTTGACTGCTCCCTATAAGATGCATTCTCCCCCTCAACCATCTTCTCGTAGATTTCAGCCAAGACCGTTTTCTATTGTCTGAATTTCGGCGGCGAGGTAGTGGAGGAAAATTCCGAGAATGAAACTTCGGGAAGCGGCTTTGAAAGCGGCTCGGAAGAAGATATATCCGATTCCGAGGAAGAAAATAACGGGTTCGACTATGCGGCGTTCTGCGGCTGTTTGGACGGGTATTCTTTAAACGATATTGACACTATTTTTGAGAATATCTCGGAAGAATTTCCGCAGTACGAAATAACCGAAAACCACAAAACGGCTGTGGAAAACGCTTACAAACACATCAACGGGGAGGAATAATTACGGAACAGATTGAATTTGACAATGCCAAATATATCGGCGTATCCGACGAGAATCGCAAGATGATACACATGGCGCTCGCGAACGGAAAGAAGCTGACAATCGGCGATTGCGAACGGGTTTACGACGATACGGGACGGTGGATCGCAGACGCAGCGGAACGGAAAAGTGAGGTCAATAAATGGACAAAACTCTGACATTGGGCAGCCTGTTCGACGACTCGGGCGGCATTCCGTTAGCGGGAATTTTATCGGAAATTACCCCGATTTGGTCATCGGAAATCGAGCCGTTTCCGATAAGGGTGACCGAGAAACGATTGCCGCAAGTGAAGCATTATGGCGATATTACAAAATTGAATGGGGTGAGCTTGGGGCTGTCGATATTATCACATTCGGCAGCCCTGTCTAAAAGATGAGCCGCTATTTTGTAATCGCTACAAAGATAAATTGACGCGTTCAGGCATTTCTTATATTTTTCACAAGTATGTTGATGCTGCAAGAGATTATGCTCCGGAGTTATTCCCTGAAAGGGTATATCCGCACATAATGCGTCACAGCCGCGCTATGCACTGGCTTGAGGCGGGTGTAGACCTTCAATATATTAAAGATCTGCTTGGTCATGAAAATCTTACAACCACCGAGATTTATGCTCAAATCAATACGGAAATGAAACGAAAAATTCTTGAAAGTGCTAAGCCACAAGACAGTCTTTCTGCTGAATATCCGTCATGGACGGAAAACAAAAGTCTTATGGGCTGGCTCGAGAATTTCCGTGATTCTCACAAATAATCCATATAATTATGTAAAGTCGGCACACCAAAATTTGCCGACTTTACAGTGCTTTTTTATGCGTCTTTACATTATTTCCCGCTTGACATAAGCGCAGTTATGGGGAGTTCCCCAATCCCGCCATAGAATCTGCCTTGTCGCGGATTTTGGAGGTGACAGCGCGGGAAGAATTTTATTTGAGTCCGCGAATTGACTTCGTCAACCCTAGACTGTCGGGATATTCTGAAAAAAGCAAAATATCACGGCGAGGAACTCCCGAGAGCGCTGAAAATAGCTCTGGAATGACAAGCGAAATAGAGAACGTTGCGATTACGAATTACAAGTCGCTCGTTGATATCAACTTAAAAATATACGAAAATAGCGTTTTAGTCTATATGGCAAATTGTGCATAATTAACATATTTATTCTTGAATTATTACATATTTTTATTGGTTATTGCCATTGCAACAGCTGGAAAAAAGTGCTATAATAAATATTGAAAGATGTTGCTCATTTAACCATTCGGTTAAATGAGTTCAAAAAACAAGAGCTAGGGAATGGGTTATGGATAAAATTCTGAAAGCTATTTCCGATCCAACACGGCGAGAAATATTACAATTGCTTAAAAACGGAAGCAAATCTGCCGGAGAGATCTCTAATAAATTTACTATTTCCGATGCTGCTATCTCGAAACATTTATCTATATTAAAAGAAGCGGATTTGGTTCGTACACATAGGCAAGGTAAATATATTTTTTACGAAATCAATTTAAGCGTGGTTGAAGAAATAATTACTTGGTTCACTAATTTTTTTTAGGAGGTATCTTTATGAAAAAGCAGCACTTTTCTTGGTTTATATCACCCGTTATCATAACGATAATGATTGTTACTGGATTTTTATTTTTTCCTTATTTGCCTGATCAGATTGCTGTTCAATGGAACGAGAGCGGAGCGACTAGCTTTGCAGAAAAATATATTATTTTCGTTTTTCCTCTTCTAGGAGTGGCTGTTGCTGTGTTACAATTCTTACAATATTGCAAATCAAAAGATCAACGCAAATATGGATTACTTAATGCTGTCATCAGCATAATTTTGTATATACTACAGCTTGTAATCTGCCTAAGCTCTTTAGGGTATATTAATATGGAGAAAGTTAACTTTAAAGTGGCTAGCTTACTTATTTTAATTGCCTGTGGGACATTATTGATATGCTTCGGAAATAAGTTGCCCAAATACGCAAAAAATTTCTACATTGGCGTAAAAGCCCCTTGGGCATATGAAGATAACGATATATGGACAAAAACCCAAAGTTTCGCAGGTAAAATATGGTTTTTTGGTGGCGGTTTTATTATACTTTTAGGTGTGGTTAGCTATTTCCTAAATATTCAGGTAAGTGCAGTTCTTTTGCTGTTTTGTTTGCTTTTTATAACATTTGCTCCGAGGTTATATAGTAAATACCTATACGAACATAAATCCAACGGATAGAATAGGAGGACATTATGTATAGATTAACGGATATCAAAGAGTTAAATGATTGTATTCCGATTCCATTAACTCAAAACATTACATATATTCGACAAGAAAAGAATGACTTTTATACTTTTTATTCAGCTTGTGAATATACAAAAGAATTGGTGACAAATAAAACGGCTTTACAGATTTTAAAGTTATGCAATTCTTCTAATCGGGTAAAAGATATACTAAAAGAAATGAAAAAGAAATATGTCGAAGTCGCAGACGACATTTTGTACAAGGATATCTGTAACACATTGTTGCAGTTTGAGAGAATTCAGCTTATAAAGTGGAAAGGCGGTAACCCAATTATGTCGATTGAACCAATAAAAATTAACAAGAATTACGAGTTGACATTAGCATCTGAATGTGATATTCGTAACATTACATATTTCTTAAATAATTTTGCTCCGAGTGATGACTATATTTTTATAAAAACTGATGAACTTGTCAACGAGAATTTTCAAAAGGAAATCAGTATAAGATATAGGCTTTTTTCGCATTCTGGCGAGTACTTTATCATAAAAGATAAATGCGGAAATGTAGTGGGCATGATATCTTTCAGTTTGTCTGGCAAGGCACGCTCTCCGATTGTATACTTGGAGTATATTTGTGTTCCCGCAGAAATATTTGAAGAATGCTTAAAACATTCAAAAGATATTTTGAAAAAATACTGTGTAAAAGATATTACTAAAATAGAAGTTGTATGTTTGTCTAATGATCCAAGCAAGATGTTGATAGACGCAAGTCTTATTCCTGCAGGATTTGAAATTGAGGCACAGCTCAAGGATGAGTTTGAAAAAGGTGTGGATTTAATTATTTACAGTAGTTTTTGCCATTAATTCTTGTGGCATTCGACTTGTGTAATAAAGAGGGTGTATCAAGCATGGAAAATAAATTAACTTATGATTTTACGGACAACTTAATTGGGCCACATCAAGTGGCTCTTGATATTACAAATAAATGCAATTTACGTTGTCTGCACTGCTACAATTTTTCGGGTGAGAATAATGTGGTTGATTCAGAGCTATCAGATGATGAAGTACTTGAATTTATTAAATCCCTACAGTCAATAAAGCCGTATAACGTTTGCTTTTGTGGTGGCGAACCCTTATTAAGAAAGGACTTATTAATAAAGTGTGCTCGGATATTATCTGACAATGGTTCGATAGCATCAATTGTATCAAATGGAATATTAGCGACTGATAGAAGCATTGACGAGTTATGTGAAGCAGGTATTAAAAATATTCAATACAGTTTAGATGGTATAAGTGGTCATGACAAGTTAAGAAATATGCAAGGTGTGTTTGAGAAGGTCGTAAAAGCAATAACCTACACAGCACAGAAAGATGTTATGCTTTCGGTCGCATTTTGTCCGACGGCATTTAACATTGATGAATTTTCAGACGTATATTCTCTTATTGAGAAAATATCATTAAAGTATCGAGATGAGGGCAGACACATAAAATTGCGTGTACAGCCTTTAATGCCAATTGGACGAGCCTCTGACAACATTAAATCTATAATGCCATCGGAACTGCAATATCGCCAATTAATTAAACAACTCAATTCCAAAACTAATGGTACATTAACAATAGATTGGGGAGATCCTATTGATCATTTAATCCGTTTTACTACAAAAAAATTACCCGTAAATTTTTGCACAATTAGAGCAAATGGTGATTTGATTGTGAGCCCCTATCTCCCGCTTATAATTGGCAATATAAAGGTACATTCTTTACAAGAATACTGGGATTGCGGATTAAATCGAATTTGGGAAAGAAAGATTGTTAGATATTTAGCTAATCACATTAAGTCGATTGCAGATATGTATACAATTTCTGACATACTTCCAAGAAATTATAAAGAAGATGAGATTAAACTCGATCTTTTTGAATATGATCTGGACGATATGTCACTTTTAAAACAATATATGTAATGGTTTGTTAACAAAGTTGCATTTAATTTAAAAGGAGGAATTTTATGGAGTATAACGCCCCAATAGTCGCCGGTATAGATGGTGGAAGTCCAATTGAAACCAATAGTCTCGGCGGAGTATCAACATATGGAACACAGTGGGTTTGGGAGTCGCAGTACGTAGCTTATGTGGAGTTTGGCATTGCCTATTTAGTTGGAGCGGTCATTCAACTTGTTTGGTCACAAATTGACCTAACGCCGTAACCAATTCATACATGTTAGCAAATCATCATATACTTCTATGTCCTCTTGATTATTCAGGAGGACATGGCTGTAATTAATGCTAGTTTTGGCAATTAACCAATGACCTTCGGGCGATTGTCATGCCAATATAATGTTGAAGTGCTGGAAATTCGTGGTGCGGTGATGGGTTTTGATTAAAAAAGGTGACACAGCTATTCCAGTCAAGTTTTAATTTGTGAAAATAGTCTGTGCGTAAACATTATAAATATACACACGTTAAATAGAGAATAGGTGGAAATAATATGAAAAATATAAAACTGACAAATTACTTTAATTATATGATAGGAAAGGCAAAAAAGTATTTTCCTATTGTTTTGGCATTACAAATTACAACACTTTCAGTTGGTTTAATAAATTTGTATATTGCAAGTTTAACCCAATCCTTCCTTGACAGCATTCTTGGTCAGACTTTCAATGATGAAATTGTAAAAAAAATAATTTCATTGATTATCTGTGGCTTATTACTTTTTGCTATAGGATTAGTTAACAATTTTATCAGCAGCAAGTTCATTAATTTGCTGAACTATTCTGTTAGAAGTGATTTCCTGAAATCTATGGAATATCACAATTTTACTTTTTTCAACAATCACTCTTCAAGTGAAATATATTATAGGATGTTTCAAGATACATCTGTAATGACAAGTTTTTTTATGAATTTATTTATTTCTTTACCTGTACAGATCGTATATATTGCGATTGTTTTTAAGAAAATGCTATCAATTTCTACGCCCTTAGCGATTTATGCATTTGTACTACTAGTAGTACAAATTATTTGCATAATTTTATTTAAATCTCCCATTAAAAAACTTGTATCCAAACAAAAAGCTGATGAGCAGGAAGTTGTTTATAATGCCAATGAATACTTTCAAAAAATTGAAGTGGTAAAGACACTTGGTATCGAAGATGCCTTAAAAAACAAATTCGACTCCATATACAGTAAATATGTATCTTCCAACATAAAAAACTCGTTTCTTTTGAAATTATTTGGCAGTACTACTGAATTCATAAACCAAGCATGGCTCTTTAGTACAATTTTCATTAGTGGTGTATTTTTAAATAAAGGTCTTATTAGTTTAGGAGAGATTTTCGCATTTTTGATTATATCCAGAACATTTTTTAATCCTGTATTAAAGCTACTTAATACATTTATTAATTTTGAAGAATGTAAAGTGAGTTTTAGTAGGTACATGGAGTTCTATGGCACAAATAATGACGATGCGGAGAAATATCTTACCCATAAATTGAGTGATTGTTTCTCTATCAAAAGTCTAACTTTTTATTATGACAGAAACAACATGATTTTTGATAATGTTTCTTTAACCTTTAATGCTGGCGAATTGATTGCGATAAAGGGGGAAAGCGGGGTTGGAAAGACAACATTATTTAGAATAATCTCTCGTTTTATAGAACCGCAAAAGGGAATTTTAACTATTGATGGTGTCAATATAAATAAAATAGATACTAAAACATACATAAAAGACCTTGGTCTCCTACTCCAAACACCAATTATTTTTGATGACACTATCAAATTTAACCTATCATTTGACAAGGACTTTAGCGATGAAGAGCTATTCGAAGTTTTAAAATATACGGGATTAAATGAGTTCGTATGTAAACAACCGGATAGGTTGAACACCTTAATAGGAGTAAAAGGAATCCGTTTGTCAGAAGGTCAGGCTCAACGCTTATCATTAGCTAGGATACTATTAAGAAAACCTAAAATACTTTGGCTTGATGAACCAACAGCTCAATTAGACTACAATAACAGAATTGAGCTTATTAAGATTGTAGATAGGTATAGAAAAAAAGAAAACGCAATTGTTGTAATTGCCACGCATGATCAGATTGTTCTTAATCAAGTAGATACCGTATACGAAATAAAAAATTGCAAAATTACACCTGTAAAATAATACAAGCAAATCAATCGCCATAAAAAATATAATAACTCTAAACATGTTGCTAGCATTGACAGGAATTTCAGTCTTTAGGTCAAATCATAACCGCAATACCCGTTCGATATCGAAAACATTGTTGTAAATACAGATAATTCCGCCCCGCATTATCAAATGCGGGGCGGAATTGTTTGGACATAAGCATCATAATTCGACACGAACGCCCCTCATACATAATAATACGGCGAAAAACCATTGCTTTTTATGTCGTAATGTTGTATAATAAAAAGGAACGTTGACAGAATGATAAAATAAAGGAAGATAAGGTATAATAAATTTCGCAAAAAGGAATAGACATATTCCGAAAACTCTGGTAGAATGAAAGTAGCAAGCAAACATTCGAAAGGAGAAGGAATATGTCCAAGAACATTATACAGCTAAATGAGGAGGCTGTCAAGGGAGAACTTAAGGTGTAATGTTACAATAGATGTGAGACCGAGATATAGAAAAAATGATTGAGATCTGTTAGAATAGAGTTCACGACAAACAAAATCAACAGAAAGGTCTCAATCATTTATGGAAAGTATAACACAAAACAGAGAAAAAAGCAAGAGGTATTTGCCGCACGAAATCAGTACCAAGGTTCACGCAGTTGAAACATACCGCAAGAGTGGCGACATAGGTTATATTTGTCGGAAATATCATATTTCCAAAGCATCGCTTATGCGTTGGAACCGTCTATACGATGGAACGCGCGAATCACTAACGCCAAAATCCCACAGACCGCACAAGACACATCCAAAAGCACATACAGAGCAGGAAATAAAGTGGATAAGGGACTATCACCGCAGGAATCCAAACATTTCAATATGCGAACTGTACGGCAAGCTGCGAGAAGAAAAAGCTTATTCGCGTCATCCGGGTTCTCTCTACCGTGTTTTCATCAGGCTCGGATTTCGTAAAAAAGTTGAATCAACAAAAAAGAAAAGCCGTCACCTCGGCAAATATGACACGCCCACAGAAATCGGCGAAAAGTGGCAGCTCGATGTTAAATACGTTCCGAACGCCTGTTATTCGGGAAAGGACGACGAAAAATTCATTCAATACACCGTGATTGAGGAGGCTTCACGCAAAAGGTTTATTTATCCCTACAAAGAGCAGAGCGGGTACTCAACGGTCGACTTTATAAAGCGTGCGATTACTTTTTTCGGGTATGCGCCGAAGGTTATTCAAACGGACAACGGCGGCGAATTTACGAATTTCAAAAAAACTGACAGAGTGCATATTTTTGACCGTTTCTGCCGTCAATATGGAATTGTGCATAAGCTGATACGTCCGAGGACTCCGTGGCATAACGGTAAGGTCGAGCGCAGCCACAGAAACGATCAGGAGCGTTTTTATAATTATCTGAAGTTCTATTCGTTTGATGACCTCGCCTTGCAGATGAAACGCTATTTAAGGCGCTCAAACAACATTCCGATGGCTGTTCTGGGTTGGAAATCTCCTTCACAATTACATAGCGAACTTGGCGGATGACTGCGGTGCAAAAAATCTTCTGTCATCTCTCGTCGCTACGCTCCTCTTTCTGACAGAAGATTTTTTTCTTTTTCGGTCTCACATCATTGACAAATGGACAGAACTTAAGGAGCTTGTGAGGAAAAGCGTGGAGGAAACGCTGAACGAGCTCCTGGACAAGGAAGCCGAGGAGCTTACAGGAGCAGCACGCTATGAGCGAAACGAAGCTCGTCAGGGCTACCGCAGCGGGCATTACAGCCGCAAGCTCAGCACTACCTCCGGGGAGGTAGTGCTGAATATGCCAAAGCTGAAAGGCGTAACATTCGAAACTGCAATTATCGAGCGTTACCGCCGCCGCGAAAGTTCCGTTGAAGAAGCGCTCATCGAAATGTACCTTGCCGGAGTTTCCGTGCGCCGCGTCGAGGATATAAGCGAAGCGCTCTGGGGCAGCAGGGTGTCTGCGTCAACTATAAGCGACCTTAACAAAAAGGCTTATGTTCACATCGAAGAATGGCGTAACAGAGCGCTTAAAGGCGAGTATCCGTATGTCTATGTTGACGGAATTTACCTCAAACGCAACTGGGGCGGTGAGTTTGAGAACGTCAGCATTCTTGTTGCAATCGGCGTAAACAGCGACGGTTACCGCGAGGTAATTGGTGCCGCCGAGGGCTTGAAAGAAGATAAAGAAAGCTGGACAAATTTCCTTGTCTGGCTGAAAGAACGTGGCTTGAGAGGCGTCAAAATGGTTGTTGGAGATAAGTGCCTAGGTATGTGTGAATCGGTCAACGAAGTGTTTCCGGAAGCCAAATACCAGCGCTGCACAGTGCATTTTTATCGCAATGTTTTCTCGGCAACTCCCCGAAACAGAATGCGTGAGGTTACCCGAATGCTCAAGGCAATACACGCTCAGGAAAGCAAGGATGCAGCTCGTAAAAAGGCAAAGGACGTTGTGGAGCAGCTTCGTGCGATGAAGCTTAAAGAGGCTGCCCAAAAGGTCGAGGACGGCATTGAAGAAACGCTGACATATATGGACTTTCCATCTCAGCATTGGCTCAAAATACGCACCAACAATGTCATTGAACGCATGAATCGTGAGATTCGACGGCGAACAAGGGTCGTCGGAGCATTCCCTGACGGTAATTCGGCATTAATGCTCGTTTGTGCAAGGCTGCGATATGTCGCAGGAAAAGACTGGGGTTCTAAGCGTTATCTCTGCATGAAATGCATGGATTACGCTTCTGAATAATCACACTTTATGCTTGTTTATTGAAATTCTATAGAGAAATTTGCGAATAATACTTGACATTACCTGAAACTTTTCCTCTGACAATGAAACTATTCCTGTCACGCTGAAACTTTTCTCCGAGGAATAGTTTCAGCGTGAATGTCAGACAAACAAAAAATGGGTGTCTGGAGGCATAAAAATACACCTCTGAACACCCACAATGAAACTAACCCAATTTGTCAAAAGGCAGAAAACCCTTGTAAATCAAGCGTTTTTACAAAAAGAATAAGGTCGATAGTTTCAATACCAATGGTATCAAAATTATCGACCTTATTTGGTCGAGATGACCCACGACCCGAATCGCTCACGACCTTATTCTTCGCTTAACAGAGCCGTTTGTTGCTTGTTGGTATCATCGCTGATTTAATTATACTCCGTCAGTATCATGTTGTCAAGTGATTTGTGCTGTTTACATCTGTCATGATCGCATTAGAATTCACTAGAAAGAAGAAAATCCGCAACGTGCATTGTTTTAATACCCTCATAGTTACCGCCGGCGAAATCGTCTGTCAGCAGTACATATTTTGGGTAGTTGTCGTGAATGTTGAGCAGGCACTCATATTCACGCTTTTCTGTTCTCTCGGTCTTTATCTCTTGCGTTACCTGGACGTATATCTTCTCGTTCTGGCGGCTTGCCACGAAATCTATTTTCCCGTCGGCGGTCTTGCCGATATTGACGGTATAACCCCTGCGGCACAGTTCAAGGTACACAACATTTTCAAGGCTTGCTGCCACGGTGTCGGAATTATATCCGAGCACACTGTATCGCAGCGAAGTATCGGCAAGGTAGAACTTCTCCTGCGTTTTCAGGACTTCCTTTCCCTGGAGGTCATAGCGTGAACAGCGGTGCAGAAGATAAGCCTTTTCGAGCTTTTCAAGATAGCTGTAGACGGTTTCGTTATCCAACGAACGCTTTTCGGATTTCAGATAATCGGATATGGATTTTGCTGAGAATGTATTCCCGACATTGCTGAAGGTGTACTTTACCACGCGTTCAAGCTGGTCGATCTTGCGCACCTGATTTCTTTTAACAATATCCGAAAAAATAGTTGAATTATAAATATCCCGGACGATAGTGTAAACCTCGTCCTGCGAATATTCCTGCAAATGCGTTGCCGGAAATCCACCCAGTCTGATATAGCTGCCAAGTTCCTCGCGGGGAGTTCCTACAGCGCTGTATGTTTTCTTGAATGTCAGGTATTCAGCAAAGGAAAGCGTGTAGATCCTGAAAGCTATATACCTGCCGGTAAGGTATGTTGATATCTCCGAGGACATCATTCGGGAGTTTGAGCCGATAACGTAAATGTCAACATCAAAGTCCGAAGCCAGCGAGTTCACGATCTTCTCCCAGCCCTGTATTTCCTGTATTTCATCAAGGAACAGGTAAGTCTTGCCGTCAGCGGACAGCCTGGATTTGAGTTCGTCGTATATCTGCTTTGAGGTCGCACCGTCGTATTCCATGGAATCAAAGCGGTAGGACAATATGCGCTCTTCCGGGACGTTGTACTCGTCTTTCAGCCTTTCGATTATCATTTTCAGAATCGTGGATTTTCCGCAGCGGCGCACTCCGGTGAGTATTTTCACAAACGGTGTGTCCACATATGCCATAATTCTGTCGGTATACATTGGTCTTTCAATCATTTGCAGCACCTCCATTGCGATTAGAATACCACATTTCTGCAAGAAAATCAATACTTTTGCGGTTATAAATCGCAAAAGTTGCTATTCGCATGGATTACATAAGCCACAAAACTTCGACTTGCATGAATTCTGATTGAATATCTGTTTTAGTGATAAACAGTCAGACAACTTTTACAGTTTAACTCCAAAATTCAGCCAGTAGTAGTCCCTTTAGTAGTAAATAGCAGAGCCAAAAACCGCACGTTAAAAACCCACAAATTGTTAATTTATATTCCATATACATCGAAAAAAAGCAATTTGCGTTTTCTGATGTTTGCGTTAAATTGAACTTTATTTCATGCCGCAATTCGGCAATAGGTCAAAGGAAATGACGACGCAAATATGTAATTATATGGTGATTTTACTACTATGAAAAAACGGGAAATTTACGATTTTTTAGATTTACATTACCTTTGCAAAAATCAACCGATAGTAGTATTTCAGTAGTAAAACGCTTGCACAGCCACCACATTTTGCAACGATTTGCCGCTAAAAAGCCACTCCGAATATTGACACTTTACTGTTGCCGTGGCAGACGAATAGTATCTTGTACATCTGTGTTGTTCCTTTCAGAAGGCTTTCTATTGCATTATTTTGCGTACTGTCAGATTTGCGGTTGATTTCACAGAAATACGGCAAATCGCGGACGCGTGTAGTAGTCAGATAGTAGTAAAAATCCGGGGTTTTACTACTAAGAATTTTGTTGGTGAAAATCAACGTTTTTATTATAGCATATTTTTCGGTATTTGCATAGTGCTTATATTATGAAATGATATGGGGTAATTAAATTTGGTTTGGGGGATATGGCTATAATGTGTTGACAAATGTCATTGCTTGTGATATAATCAAATAATTAAATGTGTGTGTTTTTTACAATTGGGATATTAAATGGAAGCAAATATGAATTATTCAAAATTATGCATTTGAGGTGATAAAAAGATATTAATTACTGCCAACACCAATGTTAAAATAATACCTGCAACTAGAATTGAGATTAACCGATATAAAAATTCTCGTTTGAAAATAAAAGAAAAACTATGGAATAAAGATGAAATATTAAGTCAGTTGGTAGATATTTTGAACGACTTCAAAGACCCCAAAGGTGACTTTGGCAATTCAACTGGTGTCAAAAGTGCTATTTTGCGCGCTTTTGACATTGACTTAAAATTAAAGGATTGTTATAATGTCGCTTGTGAATTATACTATTGTGGAACTTTTAGAATAAAATATACATATATGAATCGTTTTGTCAAATGGAGAGATGCTCGCGAAATTGAGATAGAATCTTCTGCAAATTATATAATAAAATTATTTTCTGTGTTACATAATGTTTATGGTAAAATAGAAATGCAGAAAAAGGGCTCCAAAAGTGCATAGGTGAAC